>Ga0302197_10000602_pt1 | contig 36256 bp, 24 predicted proteins | sample II_Bog_N2_1_FD_193526 | JGI IMG/M metagenome (GOLD analysis project Ga0302197, IMG submission 193526) | Peat permafrost microbial communities from Stordalen Mire near Abisko, Sweden - II_Bog_N2_1 | ecosystem: Environmental > Terrestrial > Soil > Wetlands > Peat | place: Sweden: Abisko... | reverse complement strand
TGGACGCGGCTGGGGGCATGGCGTGGGTCTCTGTCAAAAGGGTGCGGCGGCAATGGCTGCGCAGGGGCGCACCATGCGCGAAATTCTCGCGCAGTATTTTCCCGGCGCGGAAGCCGCAGACGAATCCACGGGGCGCGCGTGGCAAAGCTTCGCCGGCGATGGATTTGTTCTGGAATCGCTCGATGCCGGCGACGCCGCATTTTTGCCCGATCTCAATCGCGTGCGGGCCGAAGCGACCGAGCGATCCGGCTTGCATGCCGCTGCTCCGTTTACCGTGCGCGCCTTTGCCTCCACGCCCGCCTTTCGCCAGGCCACGTTCGCGCCGGGCTGGATCGCGGCCTTCACAGAAGGGAACTGGATCGGTACGCAGCCCTTGCGCACGTTGGCCGGGCGGCAACTTCTAGCCGGGACCATGCGCCACGAATTTCTGCATGCGCTGGTGGAGCGCGAGGCTGGGCCGAGGGCTCCGCTCTGGCTGCGCGAAGGGCTTGTTGAGGCATGGGGCGAGACCGGCGGGGCGAGGACGCCGTCCGCCAGGCCGACGCTCACCATCGACGGAATCAATGCTGCTCTCGCGCACTCTACAAGCGATGACGAATCGGAAGCCGCGCATCGCACGGCCGCGTGGTACGCCGCGCAACTCCTTACACGCTATGGCCGGGCGCAGGTGCTGGATTGGCTGCGCTCAGATGTTCCCGCCAGCGTCGTTGCCGCTCTCGGGAAGCGGTAGCTTGACGGAGTCTTCGCGAAGCGGCCCGGAACCGATTGGCGCCGCAACCAGCGCATCGTCGTCCGGCATTTTGGGTTTGTGCTCATCACGAGTGAGCAGCACCGCGGCCCACGCCAGCAGCAGAACCCAGCTCGCCATCGCAAGTAGAAACGCACCGGCCAGCTTCAGGCTCACGGCCCACACCTGGTGTGTCACGGTGCCATGGGGAGCGCCGTTGAAGAAATAGCTGGGCAGCAGTACGCCCACCAGCGCCGCAATCACCGCGCCGATCCACCACCGCCAGTTCAACATCATGCGCAGCAGTTTTCGCCACGGCAGCCGGACTCCCCACTCGGCCGAAGCCAGCGCGTGCGGGATCACCTTCGCGGGCACCACAATCCAGCGGAAGATCCACTCCAGAACGGTGAGCCAGGTTGTAATGTGCTCGTAAGTGAAGACCCTTGCACGCGCGTGCGCTGGGGCGCGCGAGTTCAGATAGCTGGCCCACTGCGGAATCTGATCGTCGCACCAGTCCAGAATGAACCACGCAAGCCAGACCACCGCGATCCACACCAGGAGTGTAAGCGCGCCCCACGCGAACCGCACGCGACGGTCGTCGCGACCGATGAAGCCGCGCATGGTTCCAGCTTCGAGCGCCAACGCCGCGGCCAGCATTAATAGCGGGAGGAGAAACGTCAGCCCCACTTGCCACACGTGCCTTTCGGATACGCGCGTCCACACCACTCCTACCAGCACGATCAGCAGCGTCGCCCAGAATTGGGCTGCAGCCCATCCCCACGATTTTCCTATCCGGCGCAAAGTTTCTTTCAAGTAGCTCACAAGCGCACCTCGTTCCGAAGTCCCTCAGTCCCTAGTCCCTTAGTCCCTCTCTTCATGGCTGCACCTCCAGCGTCGCGGGATCGGTCGTGGTTTCAATGTTGGGCTGGTACATGGGTCCGGCATCGGCCGGGCTGATTTGGAATTTGCCGGGATTGTCCACCTTCAACAGGTAAACGTACTCGCGCCGCACGGAAAAGTCGGTGTTGAAAAACGCCGCGCGGTCGTCGTGAAATTCCTTGCGCGTAAAGAAGTCGGCCCACCAATCCGGCTTGTGGTTGATGGTGTAGAGCCCGCTCTCCGGCAGGAACTCCGCGCCCGCAGGGATCGGATCTTCGGCCAGCAGGTATTTCCAGCTCGTCCCGCCCAACGCGAGCCGCACTGCTACGATATCGCCCACGTGCACCGGGCCATTGAGTGGAACCAGGTCGTAAGTAATAGGATCGGTCGGCTTGTCCTGCCGCTTTTGCAGCAGGTAATAGTCGCGCGTGATGTTGAGCGTGAGCTGGCCCTGCTGGAAGTTCTTGCGGTCTGCAGAGTACCAACTGTTTTCCGTTGACCAATAGGTGATCCCGTTGCCGCTCTTGCGGATGGTCACCTGTCCGCCGCTGCCCGACTGCGCCGCGGGCACCTTGATCTGCCAGGGCGCGGCAAACGCATCGCCAGGACCGAAGTGCCGCTTGCCCACGCTCGTGCCGTTCACCAAGACCTCCACGTCGGACGCGTTGGCAAGCTCGCCGCTCAGCGCCAGGTAATCGGTCAGCCCCTGGATCACCATCGACGTCTGCTTGGTCGAGTACCAGTAGTCTCCGTCGCGATGTTCTGCGAGCCAGCGCGCCGCTTTCGGCATCAACCCGCTGGAGCGATCTTCGACAATTAGTAACTTCAACGCAAAGGCCGTGGTCTCCGGCGACGTATCGTCCCAGAAGTCGAGCAGGCCATCGTATGTGCCCACCCAGTACGCATCCACGTCGGTTGCGTGCGCCTTCTTTTCCAGCAGATCCGCGGCCTGTTTCGCGCGGCTATCGCCCGCCGCCGCCAGCGCCAGCCCCGTCAGCGCCAGGCCCTCGTCGCTCAGCTTGTCGCGGCTTGACCATGCCTTGTCGAGCGCGGCCTTTGGTGCAGTGGACGTCGTGGCCAGCGCGTACACCGCGTACGCGCGTAGGTCGGGAATCATGTCGGGATGCGCGTTGAGCGTCGAAGTAAGCCACGCTTCAGCCTTCGCGATCCGCTGGTCGTCGACTGTGTAGCCTGCGGATTTGGTCTGCCCAAGTCCGTTCACCACATACGCGGTCATGAATACCATGCTCTGATCGTCGGGCCACCAGCCCCAGCCGCCATCGTCGTGCTGGAAGCTGTAGAGCCGTTCGAGTCCGGCCTGCACTTCGTCGTTCAGAACTTTACGATCAATCGGCGATTTCAAATGCAATTTATCCACGGCCTGCGCCACGATCAGGTCGGGCAGGAAGCTCGACATGGTCTGCTCCGTGCAGCCCCACGGATAACTCGTGAGGTAATCGAGCGCGTCAAAGACGGTGCCCGCGACCGACGGCGCAATTGTGATCGTCAATCCCCGCGAGTTCACGTCGGATCCATTCGGATAGTTGTACGACCACTGGTTCTGCCCCGCGCCGGAGAAGACCTCGCCCGCGCCCGCAGCCCGCTGCTTCACGCCGAACGGCAGAACCGGCAGCGTCATTTCGAGTGCGTCCGATTCCTCATTGGTCAGCGCCTTGGCCGTGAACGTTGCGTTGCCCGTCACGCGTGCCTTCACGCGCCAGTCCACATAGCTCTCGCCCTTGGCGGGAATGGTCACCTTCTGCGTTTGCCCGCTGATAACATCTACTCCGCTCACGTCGAGCGCGAAAGTTACGTCCTTCGACGTCGCCAGATAGTTATGCGCAATCACGCGCATCACCGTCTCGTCGCCCTGGCGGAAGAAGCGCGGCGCAGCCAATCTGACAATCAGGTTCTTGCGCACCAGCACGCGCGTCACCGCTCCGCCGGCTTTGCCGTCGTCCGTCATGGCGCGTATCGTCGTGCGCCACGTGGTCAACGCATCGGGGAAGTTGAACTGCACTTGCGCATGGCCGTCGGCGCCAGTGCGCACATCGGCGTTCCAATACGCCGTGTCGGGAAACGCTTTTCGGACCTTCGGCACCACAAGGTCCGAGCCCGGTTTCACCTGCGCCATGCGCGGATGGTAGAGACCGGCCAATCCGGCCAGCATGGGGCTCTTGGTCCCCGCTTCGCCTTCGAAATAAAACTCGAACGAGGTTTGCGGATCGAGATACACCTCGCGCTTGGGGTAAAACGAAGCCACGATGTCGCCTGTGGTATCGGGCCGCACCGAGTAGAGTGCCTCGTCCACCACGCCGAAGCTCAGATCGGCTTGCACCGGTTTGCCCGCGGCGTCCACTGCCTTCACGTCAAAGCTGGCTTTGTCTCCCGGTTCGTATTGGGTTTTCGCCGGCGTTGCGGTAATCGTCAGCGTGCGCTCTGTCAGCGGAACCTTCAGGCTCTTTTGCGCCGTCATGATCTGGTCGTTGTGAACGATGATCGCGGAGACCACGAGATTCGGCTGCGCCTGTTGCGTAATCGGCACATCGAAAGCAAGGCTTGTGCCCGTCGCGTGCAGCACGCGTTGCGATTGCACGCTGTCGCCCTCGGCCGTTACCACTGCCCACGACTCGTCGAGGCCGGTCACGAGCAGCAGGTGCGCGGTGTCGCCCACCTGGTAGGTCTTTTTATCCGCTACGATTTGCGCCTGCGCGTTTTCCTGGTAGTACGCGCCCGCGCCGTTCCATATCCACACCCACGTCTGGCCCTGCACCGTGCGTTTCTCCGGCGTCTCGGCGCTGGCCGTGATCTCGAAATCTCCGCTTCCGCCCAGCGGCAAATCTACCAGCACTGTTCCATCGGCGCCGGTGGTTGCATCTTTGCTGGCCGCGGGCGTCTTGCTGCGCTGATGATTCGTCGCGTCCCACGTCAGCACCGCGGCAATGTGGACTTGCGTTTGCACGGGCTTCGCATCGTAGTCCTGCGCCGTCACCTTTACGCGCGCCGGCTTTCCGTTTTCGACCACGTAGCTGGTCGGCTCCACGCTCACGCGGAACGATCCATAGGTGGCCAGCACCGTGGAGTGGCCGCTCACCTCGCGGTTCGCCGCGTCGGTTACGCGCGCCTCAATGCGGTAGTCCTGGTCGCTGTGCTTGCCGTCGACCGCCGTAGGCAGCGTCACCGTGAGCTGGCCATTCGCGTCCAGCACGCCCTGGTGCTCCTGCTGCTCGGTCTCGCCATAGCTGTAATCGGTGTCGCTCTCATCGTTGGCATCGGCCGACGCGTCACCCTCGCCGTTTTCGTCCGCTTCGTCTTCATCCCACCAATAATGCTGCGAGGTGTGCACCACGTAAATCACCTTGGCGCCCGCAACCGGCTCGCCGAAGAAATACCGCGCCTCAATCGTGGCCTGGATGGTGTTACCCTGGAGCACGCGCGGCGTCGTGGGTTTCACCGTCACCTGGTACTCGGGCTTCTTGTACTCCTCAACGTAGAAACTGCCGCCGCCCTCGCCCGCGTACTCATCGTCGTTCGAATCGGCCTTCCCTTTGAAGTCGATGCTGTAATAACCCAGCGCCGCATCGGATGCAAGATCGAAGTCCGCCGCGATCGTTCCGTGCGCCGAAACCGGTAGCTCCTTGGTGAACACCACCTTGTCGTCGGGTCCGGTCACGCGCATCGTAAGCGTGCGTTCATCGGGCAGCGCCAGATTGTCGTTCACTTCCTTGCGCACGATCGCTTTGATGTGCACGGTGTGGCCGGGGCGGTAGACGGGCCGGTCCGTATAAATAAAGTTGCGCTCCTGCTGCTGATTTTGCGCGCCGAATCCGTAACCGAACGGCGTCACCACCGCGGCGTCGGTGCCATGGTGCGCCATGATCCACACATTCTCCGGCTCCGCTCCTTGCGCTCCTCCGCGCACTGTATAGGTGAGCGATGCCAGGCCGTCGCTGCCGGTTTTGCCCGTCGATTGCAACTTTCCATCGCCCCACAACACCACGTCTGCCTGGTCGACAGGCGCGCCGGTCTTGCGGTCGGCCACATAGAGGAAGGCTTTTCCGTCCACCGTGCGCTCGACAATTGCGATGCGGGTGACGATCGCGACGGTGTAAGCCTTGTACGTTCCGTCCGTGGCCTCGATCAGGTACACGCCTGCATCCAAACCGTCGATAGGCAGTTGCTGCGTCTCGCTCACCAGCGCCGGCGGCACTACGAGCTTCCACCGCGCCACCAATTGGCTCTCGTTCAGCAAGGGAATCCGCGCAAACTGCGTTGCCCCCACCACCTGGCTGCGTTTGCCAAGGCTGGCCTGCCGCTCGCGAAAATTGTCTCGCGCCTCGTCATTAAACTGCCCGCGGAAAAAGCTCCGGATCAGCCACCAGAGATGCGTTTTGAAATCGTGGATTCGCTCCAGCCACGTGCGCTGGTCGATCTGCTCGGCCGGCGAGTAGGGCTTCACGCCGAAGCTGTGGGGATCATTGAGTCCGCTGAAGAATTTCTCCGCATCGCGCACTTTGTACACGCGAAACTCCAGCTCCGGCACGTTGCGCGCGAGAAGCTGGATCTTGACGCTCTCGCCCGGCGCAAAGGTGCGCGTGGTGGAGAGCGAAAATGAGCGCGGCGCATCGCCTGAGGCGGCATGTGCTGCACTCACGCCCGCGATCATCAAGAGCAGAGCGACAAGGAAAAGCAAACTGGTTGCAGAAATGGAGCTGCGAAAGGGCGCGACTTTAGTCGTGCCGTAACGAGCGCATAGAATCCGGGGCTTTAGCCCCCGAAGAACTCTTCTAGCTCCGCTCGGAGGATTCAGACGTTCATTTGTCGACTTCATGGAGTGCCTCGCAGAATGTTCCAGCGGTAAACGCCCAGAAAGTTGGGATTGCCGGGCGTCGGCCGCCATTGCGGCTGGGGATGGTCAAGAAGCTCAGAAAGCAGAACGCGGCGGATTTCACCGGGGCGGCCGTGATCGGGGCCCCCGCGGACAGGTCTTGGTCCGTGGGGTGAATGATCCGGTCCGGTGTCGTAGACAACTTCGGCTGCGGCGCCGCTACGCGTCACAATCATCGAGTGCCACGGCGACGACTGGCCGAACTGGCGGTAGAAGAGCAGGTCGCCGGGCTCGGCGGCGCGCACATCGCGGCCGACGAAGTGCGCGTTGCGCTCGACGAGGGTTTTGGCGTCGGCGAACTGCGCAAATGCGCCGCCGGTCAAATCTTCGGCGGAAAATGCGCCCGGCGTCACGCGGAAGAGCGCCGTACCCAGCGGCGAATGCGGGTAGCTCCACGCGCGAATTTCTCCCGGCGGCGCCGCAACCTGAATGCCGCTGGTTTGAAACCAGACGTCGTCGTGGCGCTTGAGGGCTTCTCGATACGCATAACGTAGCAGGCTGGCGCAGTCGGTAATCTCTGCCGGCGATTCCGCAGGCGGCCTCGTCGCCTGGTACGCGGCAATCAGCGTGAACCAGCGGCGAAACGCCGCCTGATCCGCCGGATCGCTCAAGCGCACAAAGTCTGGCGTTCCGTCGCCGTAGCGATCGCTCCAGTTGAGCACCGCCGGCCGTACTCGGTATTGAGCCGCCTGCGCATGAACCGGCAGCATCCGACGCAGCAGTCGCCGCCCCGCAGAACCAGCGCGCCCTGCCAATGCGAAAACCATCACCGCCGCGGCCAGCGCGCAACACGCAGTCAGCCACACCCTGCGGCGCGTGCTTGCCGCAGGGCTGCTCAGTCGAACTCTTTCTCGCGCTATCACTTGAATACGAAGCCGCACCAATCGTACGGCATTTCGTCGACTGGGACGCGAATTTTCTTCCGCAAGCGCGTTCGCTGCCGCTCCCGGCGCTGGGCAAGCCCACTTGCACTGCCTCTCAGCCGCCATCGCACCCTCCCCTGCCGAAATGCCTGCGCCCGGAAGAAGTGCAATCCGCGCGCCAAGCGGCGTCGATTGAAAGCAAATGATTTGCCGGTCAGTATTCAGGCCTCATCCGTGTCACGGCGCACACAGTGTGTGCAGACTGACACGCGCTTTGACAACCGCCAAGTCGCGCTCGACGCGTGCTAAAATCGCTGTCACTGGAAAGAGCATGATCGACGCCGAAGTCGAGTACGGAGCAACGCCCGGCCTGACCGCGAGCATGATTCGTGCGCAGCTCGACCTGCTTGTACGCGACGACGGCTTTCGTTCCAGCAAACGCTCCGTCGCCTTCCTCAAATATGTGGTGGAACAAACGCTGAACGGATCGGCCGATCAGATCAAGGAACGCACCATCGGTGTCGAGGTGTTCGAAAGGGACCCCAATTACGACACCAACGTCGATCACATCGTGCGCACCGCAGCCACGGAACTTCGCAAACGGCTCGCCACTTATTATGTGGACGAAAAGCACCGCTCCGAGCTGCGCATCGAGCTGGTGCCAGGCTCCTATGTTCCCAGATTCGCGCATCCGGGTCAGGCCCGCCACACTCTCATCGACCCCGAAGCGGAAGCGACCGAAGCTGGGTTTGAAACCCACAGCGCTCATATCCAGTTTGGACCGCTCCCTCTGGCTGGAAACACGGCCGCGGCGAAAGAAACTCCCCACTGGGGTCGCCGATCTTGGGGCCTGCTGTTGATTGCTGCCTTCGCACTTGCCGTCGCTCTGGGATATAGCTGGCTGCACAAAGCCAATCCCGAAGACATGTTCTGGCGGCCGGTCGTCGACACACCGGGCCCGGTTCTTGTGGCCGTCGGAGATCACCCGAACGGCCCTCCCACAGTGCCCGCCGCCGATGGCGCCAGCAGCACCGTCACCCCGGTTCCCAGCTCGGATTCGTCGCAGACGGTGCCTTTTGCCGATACCGTCACCATCGCCCGCGTGGTGGGCGCGCTCGAAGCCCGGAACAAGCAGGTCCTCATTCGCAGGGGCAGCTCCAGCTCGTTTTCCGATCTCCGCGAAGGTGCGGTGGTGCTTATTGGCGCCTTCAATAATGAATGGAGTCTGCGTCTTACCCGCCAGCTCCGTTACAGCCTGGCCATGGACGCCGACCGGCACATTATCTATATTCGGGACGCGAAAAACCCCGCATCACGCAACTGGAGCTGGGCCACCAATCAGCCTCCGGAGCCGGTCACGGGCGCCAACAGTCCCAAGTTGCAGGACTTCGCCCTGATCTCCCGCATCCGCGATTCGGAGACCGGCCATGTAGTGGTCGTCATTGGCGGCCTCTATACCTACGGCACTGAAACCGCCGGGGAGTTTCTCACCAACCCCGATCTCCTCCAGGCCATCTCCGCCCAGGTGCGGGCCAGCGGAGGCAGTGAAAATTTGCAGATTATCCTCGGAACCACGGTTACCGACGGGACTCCAGGGCCGCCCAGGGTGCTTGCGGTCTCCGCGGAATAGCCTTCATCGGATCTGGGCCATCCCCGAGACTGCCTCTCCATAACCAACTCAAAATAAGCAAGATACCGGAATTCCTGACTGTCAGGGACGGTATCTGTCTATGCAAAGGTTAACTCGATTTACTAGAAACGCGAGGATTCACAAACCGGCTCGACCGTACGCGTCTGTTCTGGCGCGGCAACTCCGTTTCGGCCGGGCTCAGGATCGAGAAGATCGACAAAGTTTAGGAGGCTTGCATGAGAGCTCTTGTCAGACTGTTGGGCAGTTTTGCAGTCCTATGCGCGGTGTGCATCTGTGCGCCGGGCGGGCTGCGTGCGCAGGGCTTAGGAAGCATCAATGGCACTGTGACCGATTCGAGCGGCGCGGTAGTCGCCGGAGCTGAAGTCACGGCCACCCAGGCTGCTACGGGAATTTCGACGAAGACCACAACGGGCAGCGAAGGTACATTCGTTTTTCCCATTCTGTCGCCTGCCGTGTACAACATCAGCGCTACCCGAGCGGGATTTGAAAGGTATGCGCAGACCGGCGTAGAACTGCGTGCTGACGCCGCGGTCACGGTCAACATCTCGCTCAAAACCGGCAAGGCAACCGAGACGGTAACGGTGACCGCCGAAAGCGCCCAGATCGACGTGACGACGGGCACCTTGTCCCAGGTCATCGGCAACTCGCAAGTGAGCGATCTGCCGTTGAATGGCCGCAATGCTTCCGCCCTCACGGAAGAGGTCGCAGGCGTCACCTTCGCACCGGGGGGACAGGCGGATCAAGGCAACACCAAGACCTTCCCGGCAGCGGTTACCATTTCGGCCAACGGCACGTTCGTGGGCCAGACCAACTACATGCTCGACGGCGGCAACAATGTCGATGAGTACACCAACGTCAATGAGCCGTTCCCCATGCCCGATGCGCTGCAGGAATTCAGCGTAGAGACCAACAACTACAGCGCGCAATACGGCCAGAACGCCGGCGCCGTGGTCAATATCATCACCAAGAGCGGCGCCAAGCAATATCACGGCGACGTGTTTGAGTTTGTGCGTAACCGGGCCTTCAACGCCGCCAATCCCTTCACTTGGAAGCCCGCAATAAGCGCCTTGGTCGTCGATCCGCTCCATCGCAACCAGTTTGGCGGCACGGTGGGCGGACCCCTCGATATTCCCCATCTCTTCCGCAGCGACAAGTCGTTCGGCTTCTTCGGCTACCAGCGGACGATCAATCACGCTGCCTCCACTGCCGGATCCTCCACCATCCTTCTGCCGACCATCGCCCAGGCGGGCGCGAACTCGTCGGGCGCAGCGCCGGGAACCAACAACCTGGTATTCGCCTCGTGCGTCACTGATCCGTTTGATCCCAACGGAACCACGTTTATGGTTGCCGATCCATCTTGTCCGCAACTACCGCCAGGCGGAACTGCCGTTTACGCCAGTTCGCACACCTGGAAGCCGTCTGCCATGAGCCCCGTGTCGCAAAAATTCTTTAGTTACGTCCCCGCGTTGTCCTCCAACGGCTCCGTTGCTCCGTTCGCACTCCCGAACAACTTCACGATGGCGGAGATCACGGCGCGTGCAGACCAGGAACTGGCCCCGAGAGACAAAATATTTGAGCGCTACTTCTCCGACGCGTTCATCCTGCAAGGCTTGGAAAACACCGCGAACATTCTCACCCTTGCCAACGGGGCTTCGAACCACTATTACAACGCGCTGATCTCCGAAACGCACACCTTCACTGCGCACATCGTCAATAACCTCATCATCAGCGACCAAATCCAGAACGACGGCCGCGGGCCGGTTGCCAGCGCTGTCAGCGTGGCTGACTTTGGCGTCACCGGTGTATACCAGCCGCCGCTTAAGCAGATCTCCCAGATTCAGGTGCCGGGCTACTTCACAGTCTCCACGCTCGGCCAGGCCACCTTCCGCAGAGGGAACTATACGCTCACCGACGACATCCATTTCCTGTGGGGCAAGCACAACATCGACGCCGGCTATCATTTCGAACTGTCGAAGGTCGACGTCGATAACCTCAACTCACTGCCCGGTCAGTTCAACTTCAGCGCCACGGGCACCGGCGATGCCGCCGCCAGCTTCGAGTTTGGGTATCTCGCGCAAATGAACCAGGCAAACGGCCAGCTTTTCAAACCCCGCGGCAAGTTTCAGGGAGCCTACGTGCAGGATAGCTGGAAAGCGACTCCTCGCCTGACGCTGGACTACGGTGTGCGCTGGGAGCCTTTTGTGCCATGGCATGAGAGAGATGGACGCATGGGAGGTTTCAACCCGACCCTCTGGGCATCGAACACTCACTCGACGAAGTACCCTCTTGCGCCGGCCGGAATGCAGTTCGCCGGCGATCCGGGGTTCAACCCCAACGGCGCCGCGTCGGCTTACGGTCACTTTATGCCCAGGCTGGGCTTTGCCTGGGATGTCTTCGGCAATGGCAAAACCAGCGTGCGGGGCGGTACCGGCCTGTTCTTTGACAGCCGCATCAACAGCACACTTTTCAATATCTACTCAAACGGCGCGCCGTTCCTCACTTCGGTGTCGCTTAATTCCACGTTCTCTACCTCCAATCCAGCCGCCGACGTCAACATGACCTTCGTCAACCCATACGGCTCCGTGGGCGTCACGAATCCTTTCCCGGCCCCCGCAGTGCCTCCGCCAACCGCGCCCATCAGCGCGTCCAATAACTGGCTGACCTTCGATCCCTTCAAAGGCTTCCAGGATCCGCGCACCGTCGACTACAACCTGGCCGTGGAACAGCAGCTTAGCAGCAGTTTCTCCCTGCGTGCCGCGTATGTGGCGGAGCAAAGCCGCCACGAGTGGCAGAACCTCGAACTCAATCCCTGGACCAGCTCGACCACTGCCATTTACGATCTGGCGGGATGTTCGGCAACCAACAGTTGCTATCCGCAGGGGAACTTCATCACAGCGGCCAACACCGGTGGCAACACCAACTACAACTCCTTGCAGGTTTCGGCCGAACAGCGCATGAAATATGGCCTGACGTTGCTGTTCAACTACACCTGGTCAAAGGCGCTCGACAACATGCCTTACAACCAGGCAGCTACCTCTATCGGCGGCGGCAACTCGTTCGTTTATCCGATTACCATGGCCAATTTCAAAGCTCTGGACTACGGACCGACGGAATTCGATCACCAAAATGTGGTCGCGTCTTCCTATGTGTACAAGGAGCCGAAGATCATGAACGACGCTCCTGCCGCTCTCCGTTACCTGGTCAACGGCTACGAGACTACGGGCCTCGTCCAGCACCGCTCGGGCGACCCGCTGACGATTACCTCAAGCTCAAACAACAATTCCGGTGTGCACCAGAATCGCGATCGCGCCGTGTATAGCGGCAGCGGCGCTTACGGTGGCTCGGAATGCACGGGCCAGATAAATTGCAGAAACTTCCTGAATCCGGCAGCCTTTTCTGTCAACCCCGCCGGTACATTCGGGAACGTCAAGAAGGGTTCGTTCAGGGGCCCGGCTTACACCGATTGGGATGCCAGCATCGCGCGCGTGTTCCCATTCGGCGAGCGGACTTCTCTGCAGTTCCGCGCCGAGTACTTCAACCTGTTGAACCACACCAACGCTGGCGACCCAGCCACCGGCCTGGGAGGGTCGTTTGGCAGAGTCACGAGCACCGCTCCTCAGAACGTGAGTCCCGCCACCGTCGCAAACGATCCGCGCATCGCGCAGTTTTCTCTGAAGTTGCTTTTCTAACTCACAGGGGAGTGCGGCTGTCAGCCGCACTCCCCGTTACATTGCACGCTCCGACTTCGGTATCCGGAGCGCTCGTTGCAGCAGTTTGTGACTGGTCGAGTGCCGAATCGGGCGGCCATGAGAGGCCGCTCTTATCTCTGAAATGCAACCGAGCAGAACGTGAAGGCCACTCGATGATCGCGACGGCAGGATGGAAATCTCAGGACCGGCTAATCAGAAGGTTGCTGGCGATCTGCCTTTTGGCGTTCACCGTCCCTGCCCTGGCGCAGGCATCCCGGCCTGCGGCAGAGGGCGTCTACCACAACCCCATTCTCTTCGCCGACTACTCCGATCCCGATGTGATCCGCGACGGCGCTAACTACTATCTCGTCGCCTCCACCTTCCATTTCGTTCCCGGGATTCCCATTCTGCAATCCACGGATCTCGTCCATTGGACCATCGTTGGTCACGTCGTCGATCGCCTCACCATGGACCCGCGCTACAGCATGGTGGGCGGCAATCGCTACGGCAAAGGCGTGTGGGCGCCCTCCATCCGGAAGCACGACGGGCTTTTTTACGTCTACTTCCCCACCCCTAATGAGGGCATCTTCGTCTCGACCGCGACCAGCATCACCGGTCCGTGGAGCGATCCCGCCGTCGTCATCGCGCAGCCCGGCCTTGAAGATCCCTGTCCATTCTGGGACGACGACGGCAAGGCCTATCTGATCCATTCCGTCACCGGCGCGGGCCCGCTCATCCTGCACCGCATGTCGCCCGACGGCAAACATGTGCTCGATCAAGGAAAGATCGTCGTCCAAGATCCCGAGCATCTGCCCACTCTCGAAGGCCCCAAGCTCTATAAGCGCGGCGGCTACTACTACATCTTTGCGCCCTTCGGAGGCGTTGGCGTGGGATCGCAGGTTGTGTTGCGCTCGCGCCAGATCTACGGCCCCTACGACTACCGCGTAGTGCTGGCGCAGGGCTCAACCAAGATCAACGGACCGCACCAGGGCGGTTATGTCGAAACTCCCGATGGTGAGGGCTGGTTTGTACACTTTCAGTCCGACGGCGCCCACGGCCGCATCGTGCATCTCGAGCCCGTGCGTTGGCGGGACGATTGGCCCGTTATCGGCGCCGATCCCGATGGCAACTCGACCGGACAGCCCATTGCTTCCGGCTCCATTCCAGACCATTCCACCGCGCCGTCCGAACAGCATCCGCAAACCTCCGACGATTTCAATGAGGCCGTGCTGGGCCCACAGTGGGAGTGGAACCATAATCCCGACGACGCCCACTGGTCTCTCGCCGCACGGCCCGGCTATCTGCGGCTCATCCCCATGCCGGCCGATGGCCTGCTCTCCGCGCGCAACACGCTCACGCAGTGCATGCAGGACAACTCCTTCGCGTTCACCGTGCGCGTGGACTTGAATGCGATGAAAGCTGGCGTGCACGCCGGCCTCGCCATGTTTGAAGAATCCGCCAGCGGGCTTGAAATCGTCCAATCAGACGGCGCGCGGCGGCTCGATTTCTTTCATTTGTCGGAGCACGTCTCCGGTCCCGCACTGACTCAAACCGTGATCCAGCTCCGCGTGCGCGTCAGCGGTGATCAGGCCCTTTATTTCTACTCGCTCGATGACGGCAAGACCTTCCAACAACTCGGCGCGGCCACGCCCATCCGTTTCAGTTGGTGGAAAGGCTCGCGGCCCGCTCTATTCGCCTGGACCACGCTCACCTCCGATCCCGGCGCCGTCGATTTCGACTGGGTCCACTACCAGGCGCTGGCTCCCAATCCCTGGTAAAGAATCATCCCTCGGGGGCTGAAGCCCCGCTGATTTTTGGGACATTTACGGCACGACTGAAGTCGTGCCCTTTCACGGCGCATTCAAACTGACCCACTCCCCTTCTTTCAGTCTCTTCACTCCGTCACTCCTGTGCGTGGTACAATTTGCCCACATCGCAAGCCATGATGGAACCTTCCTCCCAAGCCCATACATTCGTTGAAGTGATCGCTCCTGACCAGACCCGTCAGACCGTCACCGTCACGCATTCCCCGTTTCTCATTGGCCGCGGCGAAACCGACAACAATGTCGCGCTCGTCGACGGCCGCATTTCGCGCCACTGCGCCGCCATTGTGATGAGCGACGCGGGCTACCGGATCGAAGACCGGGGCAATCGCTACGGCGTGTTTGTGAACGGCGTCAAGGTGCAGGTGCAGCCACTCCGCGACGGCGATTTTATCGGCTTCGGCATCGATGACAGTTACCACATCGTCTTTCGTGTGGGCTCAGCTCCTGATGTGCCCGAGCAGCCCGAGGTCGCCAACCTGCTCACCCGCATCGGCTCGCTTTCCAAACTGGCTAGCTCTGTAACTGGCGACGGCTTGAGCAAACTCAACCTGCTTCTGGAAGCCACTTCGCTGCTGCACTCGCAGCTTCCGCTCGATTCCGTGCTCGGCTCCATGCTCGACCACGCCATCTCCATCATCCACGCCGATCGCGGCCTGCTGATTGAGCCCGATGCCTCCGGCGTCATGCGCGTGCATCTCGCCCGCAATAACAAGGGCGACAATCTCGCCCCTGAGACCATCAACCCCAGCCAGACCGCCGTCAATCAGGCCATCAGCAAACAGGCCAGCGTCATCACTGAAGACTTGAACTTTGCCGGCCTTGATTTGAAGGCAGCCGAAAGCGTCGTGGTGCAAGGTTTGCGCGCCGTGGTCGCCATTCCGCTCTACGCTTCCACCCGTGAAGTTGCCGTTACGGGCGGCGACTTCAAGCACGGCCCGCTGCTCGGCGTCATCTATCTCGATTCGCGCCGCATCGCAGCCTTTTCCGCCATCGACCGGCAGATTCTCGACGCCCTCGGCCTGCAGGCCGCCAGCATTCTCGACAACGCCCTCTTGGTTGAGAAGGAGCGCGAGCGCCAGCGCCTCGAACAGGAGCTTTCCATCGCGCGCACCATCCAGCAGGCGCTCGTGCCCCACGGCCTGCACGACTTTCCCCACCTCGCCGTCAGCGGCGTGCATCATCCCTGCACCGAAGTCGGCGGCGACTACTTCGACGTGGTTTCGGTCGACGAAGACCGCACCGCGATTCTCATCGCCGACGTCAGCGGCAAGGGACTGGGCGCAGCCCTGCTGACCACGATGCTCCAGGGCGCCTTGTCGGGGCTTTCCATGGGCGCCGATCCCGTCAAAGTTTTCAACCACGTCAACAAATTCCTCTGCCACCATAGCGAAGTTGGCCGCTATGCCACCATGTTCATCGGCATCATCGGCCGCGACGGCATGCTCGAATACATCAAGGCCGGCCATCCTTCCCCGCTCCTGCTGCGCAAGGGCCAGGTCACCGAGCTTTACAACGAAGGCTCGTTTCCCGTGGGCCTCATCGCCGAAGCCAGTTACGAATCCGCCTGCCTGCAACTCGAGCCTGAAGACACCCTGGTTCTGTTCAGCGACGGCGTCACCGAAGCGGAAAACGTGAACCATGACCTTTTTGAGGTTTCAGGACTTAGCCAGGCTCTGGCCGGCAAGCAGGACGTCCCGGTCGAGGTCCTACAGCAGTCGGTGCTGGACGCTGTGAGTGCCTTTTCACGCGGCGCCAGCCAGTCGGACGACATCACGCTGTTGGTGGTCCGCTACCGCGCCACGGCCTGAGGTCAGATTTAACTCCCTTGCTCCCTCGCTCGCTGTTTCCCTAGTCCCTTAGTCCCTAGTCCCTTAGTCCCTGTAGTATTGATACAATCCACACCATGGCCGCCCCGACTTTTATTGGAAGATACGAAATCGTCGCAGAACTGGGACGCGGCGCGATGGGCAGCGTCTTCAAAGCCAATGACCCTGCGGTAGGCCGCATCGTGGCTCTCAAAACCATCCATTCCGCCGCGCTCAGTGGGGAGCAGGCCGCGGAATACCGTGCGCGTTTTTATCGTGAGGCTCGCGCTTCCGGCGTGCTGGCTCATCCCGCCATCGTGCCCGTCTTCGACGTGGGCGAGCACGAAGGCGCGCCCTTTCTGGTCATGGAGTTTGTTGACGGTCACACCCTCGACAGTGCCATGAAGAAGGGTGAGCGCTTCACCCTCGATCGCGTCTGCGATATCGGCCAGCAGCTCGCCGACGCCCTCGGTTACGCGCACCGCCAGGGCGTGATCCATCGCGACATCAAGCCCGCCAACATCCTCATGACCTCGCGGGAAGTCTACGGCAGCGAGCGGCCCCGCATCACCGATTTCGGCATCGCCAAGCTCGCGGCCAGTGAGATCACCAGCACCGGCCAGATGCTCGGCACCCCCGCCTACATGCCCCCCGAGCAATTCACCGGCGCTCCCATCGACGGCCGTGCCGACCTCTTCTCGCTGGGTGTAATTCTCTTTTCACTGGCCGCCGGCGAGCAGCCCTTTCTCGGCGAAACCATGACGGCAGTCTCTTACAAAGTCGTCCACGTCGATCCCATCCCGCCCTCCAAGCTCAACCCTGCCATCCCTCCGGCCCTTGAGGGCGTGATTCTGAAGTGCCTCGCCAAAAATCCTACTGCTCGTTATCAGACAGGCGAAGAGCTCGCTCAGGATCTAGCCACCTTGCGCGTCAATCCCAATGCCACGCTCTCCTCGACGGCCCCGGCCGCAAGCGATCCCAACGCCACGCTCGCCGCCTCGCCCAGCAGCATCTCGCATCCACCGGCCCACACGTATTCAGCAACGCAAAAGCCAGCCGCTGCCCCAGTCAAGAAGCCTTCCAAACAGTTGAAAAGCGAAGCCATCATTGCCGTGGCTCTGCTTGCTGTTGTGGCAGCCGGAGCAGGCGGCTGGTTTCTGCACCGCCTCTATCATTTCGGCCACGTTCAGTCGCAGCACCAAACCGTCCCGCCGCCCAATCCGCAGCCGCCCACTTTCGGAAGTGGCGATCTGCCTCCCGCGGTGCCGTTAACCAAAACTCCGGTATCCGTTCCGGCCACCCCCGGCAAGCCGACGCCCGCGAAGCCTGCGCCCGCAACCGCCAAGCCCCAGACAGCAACTCAACAAACCGCTCCACCGCCAGCTTCAACCCCGGCCGCTACGAATACCACTCCGCCGCCTGCGGCCAAGCCCGCCAAAACCACACCGCCTGCCGCCCCCCCGGCTGCCGCGGCCACCGATCCCCACAAACTCGATCCCAGCGCCAACAGCAAATTCAAGATCGAGTTGAACCACATGCCCAACGGCGTTCCGCTCACGGTGGAGATGAATAAAACGGTCTACCTGCGCTTTATCAGCGGCGACAAAACCGATCTCAACAATCTCTTCGTCCCGCCCGGCACGCAGGCATTCCAGGTCATCGCTAAGAACGGCAGCCAGCAGGTGGTCTCGAACATCGCCAGCAGCGAATTCAAGGCCAAGAAGAAAAAGAACTTCAAAATCGATTTGCAGAACCAGCAGAACGTGCCCGCCGGCGCAGCGGCTCCGCTTAGTCCCAGCGCGAAGATCGTGGTCTCGCTTTCCACTCCGCTCTTTTAACCGGACATTCACGATCGTCCAATACCATCGGTCTATCCCAAGCGGGAAGGGGAGCTTGAGCGCCCGGTCACGGAGTTGAATAGTTCCCACGTCGAAGGAAGAGCGCAATGCAAATCTCCACGGAAGAAATGCCGGGCGGCATCACTCGCGTCGCGCTCGATGGCCGCATGGATATCGCCGGCGCCGCAGCTGTCGACCTCAAGATGAACCTGATCGCGGGCAGCGCCAAGAAACTCCTCGTCGACCTCGAGAAGGTCGCCTTCCTTGGCTCCATGGGTCTGCGCTCCATCGTGACTCCCGCGCGCGCCGTCAAGAGCCGCGGCGGAACGGTCGTGCTGTTTGCGCCCAATGAGATGGTGGAATCAGTTCTCAAGACCAGCGGCATCGATACCCTGATCCCGGTGCGCCACGATTTGGATGCTGCCATTGCCGAGCTCGGATAAGCTGGCAGCAGCAACGAGGGCGACCATGCGCGCAACGCTGACACTTGAGAATGGGATGACAGTCCCCGATCAATCTCTGAGCAATCCTGACCCGGCCTGGCCCGAGGCGCGGCTGACCCTCAAGAGTCAGCTCGAGGACCTGACCCTGGTCTGGCCCTGGGTAGAAGCGATTGCCGCTCGCTACTCCGTTCCCGCTGATACCCAGTTCGCCATTCAGCTCTGCCTTGAAGAAGCGCTCTCGAATATCATCCGCCACGGCTACCAGAGCCAGCCGAACCAGGCGATCTCCGTTGAGTACGCACCCGCCTGCGTCGAAAATGACAACGCCGAGGAGCTCGTCTTCACCGTTGAAGATCACGCCCCGCCCTTCGATCCCCTCGCGCCTTCCGCCGATGCCCCGGCTCCAGCTCCAGTCTCCATTCAGGAATTCCCGCCCGGAGGTCAGGGAATCCGTCTCATGCGCAAATTCGCAGGCCGCCTCGCCTGGCAGCAATTGCCCAACGGCAATCGCCTCACCCTCGCCTTCACCCTCCCGCGGTCCCTAAGTCCCTCAGTCCCTTAGGCCCCAGTCCTCAACTCCTCGTCTTCTCGCTTCCCTGCCCCTTGCTCCCTCGCTCCCTTGCTCCCTGCCTTGCTATCATTGCGTCTATAAGGTAGGCGCGGCTGGCTTCCCCTTGCGGCCGTCCCGGTGGTGTGTGTGTCGCGACTCTTCCAGCGTCTTGTCTTTGCAACTTCCGTGGTGATCTTTGCCGCCCTTGGCCTGGGCTACATCCTTGGCGAGTTCGGTTGGTTCGGTGTGCGCGCCGGCGACGAGCAGAGCGCCGCATACAACCAGATGCGCGTTTACGCCGAGGTCCTGCGCAAAATTCAGAACTATTACGTCACCGAGCCCAAGATCCCCGAAGTCACCAACGGCGCACTGCACGGCCTGCTCGACTCGCTCGATCCCGACTCCAGCTATCTCAGCGCGGCCGAGTACAAGATCTACAAGGACCGTCCTGCCGCCGACAACGCGCAGGTGGGCCTCACCGTCTCCAAGCGCTTCGGTTACGCCACCATCGTCAACGTGCTGCCGGGCTCGCCCGCCGATCTGGACCACCTCCGCGACGGCGACGTGATCGATCTCATTGAAGGCCAGTCCACGCACGATATTCCGCTGGCCCTGGTGCGTTTCATGCTCGAGGGCAAGCCTGGGACCACGGTTACCATCACCGTGGTGCGTCCCTTCAAGCCCGACCCGGACAAGATCACGCTCACCCGCACCGTCCCGGCCACGCCCGCGCTGGGCGAGCAGCTCTACGAGAACGCGTCCATCCTTTACCTCAAGCCCGGCGTGCTCACCGCCGCGCGCGTCGACGATCTCGCGGCCCGCATCAAGGGCGCAGGCAAAGGCCGCAAGATTCTCCTTGACCTCCGCGACACCACCGGCAGCGACCCCAGGCAGGGATTGCGCCTGGCCAACTTCTTCCTTAAGCAGGGAACCCTCGCCTCTCTCGAGGGCCAGAAGGTTCCCGTGCAGACCTTCACCGCCGATCCCGCGTTGTGCCTTACGGACGCCCCGGTTGTCGTCCTGGTCAACCGCGGCACCTACGGCGCGCCCGAGCTCACGGCAGCCGCCATCGAAGGCCTCAAGCGCGGCGATGTTGTGGGTGAGCGCACCTTTGGCGAGGGTTCAGTGCAAAGAACCATCGACCTGCCCGACGGTGGCGCGCTTATGCTCACCATTGCCAAGTATGAGACCCCCGGCGGCAAGAAGATCGAGGACGAAGCCGTCACTCCCACCCTGGTCGTATCCAGTCCTCAGGACAACGGAGAGCCCATGCCTTCTTCCAACGGCGACGAGCAGTTGAATCAGGCGCTTTCGCTGTTGAAGGCCAAGAACGGTTAAGGACCCATGAGCGCCAAGGAAGATTTTGCCGGCAAACTCGTTCAACTCACTAACACATTGAAAAAACGCGTCAGCTCCGAGGACGGCCAGTGGACCGTTAAAGGGTTCATTGACATTTTCAAGAATGTTTACACAATTTCCTCCGATACGAAAATCCTGTCCAAGATTCTGGAAATCCACTTGTTCCCGGAAATCCTGACATTCGCTCAAGCCAATAAATACAAGATTGTCTTAGCGGAGCACCAGAATTATTACCCTGACATTTCCTTTGTCAAATCTGATGATGAATCGATAAAATTCGCCGTCGACTTCAAGACCACCTACAGAAAACCGAACAACCCTCAAGTTTGCAATGGGTTTACGCTCGGCTCTCACGGGAAGTATTTTGTGGACCGAACAAGTCGGAAAAACATTCAGTTCCCTTATAAGTCCTATGCTGGCCATTTTTGCCTGGGGATTATCTACGATAGGGCAGAGGGAGCAACGATCGATGAGACTCGCGTGCATCGCATCGACGAGCTGAAGTCCATAACCTCTGTCGTGAGGAACTTTGAATTCTTTGTCGCAGAAAAGTGGCGGATCGCGAGCGACAAACGCGGGAGCGGAAACACGGCGAACATAGGAAGCATTAAGAATATCGCTGACATTATCAACGGCCGTGGAATGTTCTCGAGGCTTGGCGAATCATGGTTTGACGACTATTGGATGAACTACGGCAAGATCGTCATTCAAGACGACGCCGAGGGCACAAGAGCCATCACCAAACTCGCCGATTTCGTCAAATACAAGAAAGGCGATGCCTCCCTGATCGTCGCGAAGAGAAATGACGACGAAGAGGAGGAAGCATGAGAGTGAACGTGCCTCCCATCAAGTCCCAAGGGATAAAAACCAAGCTTGTTCCTTGGATTAAGAGTTTCGTTCCCCACGGTTTCGATGGAGATTGGGTTGAACCGTTCATGGGGACTGGCGCTGTCGCGTTCAATATTGCTCCTGCGAATGCCGTGTTGTGCGACAGAAACCCACACCTGGTAAGCTTCTATTCCTCGATCGTAACGGGAGAAATCACGTCAGCAATCGTCAGGGTTCATTTGCAGGAAGAGGGGCGTCGCCTCCTAGAGCAGGGCGAAGACCACTACTATGAGGTGAGGGACCGATTCAATAAGTGCCACAATCCTTTGGACTTTCTCTTTCTGAATAGGGCCGGGTTCAACGGAATGATCCGCTTCAATCGCAAGGGTGAGTTCAATATCCCATTTTGCAGAAAGCCGCAGCGCTTTGCCCAAGCGTACATCACCAAGATCGCCAATCAGGTAGCCTGCCTGGAAAAACTGCTTCGCACCAAGAATTTCGTATTCAAGTGCCAAGATTTCCAGCGAACGATCCAGGAGGCATCTTCAAAGGACATCATCTATTGCGATCCGCCATACATTGGCCGTCATGTGGATTATTACAGCGGCTGGACAGAATCCGACGAAACTACCCTTTGCGATGCGCTGTCGAACTTCCCCGGCAGATTTATCCTCTCCACGTGGCATCACAACGACTATCGGGAAAATGAATACATAAATCGGCTCTGGAGCAGGTTTAATGTGCTGACGAAAAACCACTTTTACCACGTTGGCGGCAAAGAGGAGAACAGGAACCCCGTTGTGGAGGCGCTGGTCACGAATTTCCAAACAGATGAACCTTTGAGCGCGCCGCCGAAATCTGAGCAGCTGCTCCTGATCGCTTCCTGATTCTCCATTTTCCACCTCCGAGCCCCGCATTCCCGCTCTTGCACGCCGTGGTGCGCCCGTCTCAGCGCGCCCTCTTTTCCGCTTCGCGCCAATGCTAGCCTTAAAGTGAACGCTGTTCCGCGACACTCTGCGGCGCAGCGCCGATGAGGCCTGACCTGCCTTGGCTGTTACCCCCCATCAGCCGCCGCCCAAGCTGCGGCCCGCAGCCCGCGACGAAGAACCCCTGCGCTCTGCGCTCGGCCCGCCTCTGCCGGAGCATCGCCGACGCAAGCTCGCCGGCCGCTCGGTGCTGGCCGCGCTCATCATCCTCGCCGCCGCAACCGGCTCGCTCGCCGGCCTCACCCTCGTCTACTCCGTCAATCTCCCGCAGATTCAGGAACTCGAACAGTACCGCCCCTCCACTACTACCGATCTCTACGACCGCCAGGGCCGCGTCATCGGCTCCTTCGCGCTGGAGCGCCGCGAAGTAGTGGGCTACGACGGCTTCGCGCCCGTGCTGCGCCAGGCCGTCATCTCTATCGAAGACAAAAATTTCGAGTCCCACTGGGGCATCAATGTCTTTCGCGTGGCCGGCGCCGCCTGGCACGACATCCGCTCGCATGGGCGCGCCCAGGGCGCATCGACACTCACCATGCAGTTGGCGCGCAACCTCTTTCTCTCCTCCGATCGCACTGCCATGCGCAAAATTCAGGAGGCCTATCTCGCCGTCCAGATTGAGCGCGCCTTTACCAAGCAGCAAATTTTCACCCTTTACGCCAATCAGATCTATCTCGGCAGCGGCATGTACGGCTTCGAGGCTGCTTCGGAATATTTCTTTTCGAAACACGCCAAAGATTTGACATTGACCGAGGCCGCGCTTCTCGCCGGCTTGCCCAAGGGCCCGGTTGCCTATTCGCCCATTCTCAATCCCGAGCGAGCGCTGACTCGCCGCAACCTGGTGCTCAGTGAAATGGAGTCCGACGGCGCCATCACCCACGCGCAAGCCCGGCAGGCCCGGGCGACCCCTCTGGGATTGCATATCGCGCAGCCCGTAGGCGCGGTGGCCCCGTGGTTCCAGGAAGAAGTTCGCCGCGAACTCGAAAAACACTTCGGCTCTGAGGAGGTGCATGAAGACGGGTTGCGTGTCGACACCACGCTTGATCTCGACTTGCAGCAGGTCGCCAATCGTGCCGTGGCTGACGGCGTAGCCGCCTACGAGCGCCGCCACGGATGGCGCGGCAAGATCGAGAACGTCCTCTCCAGCGATGTCACGCTCGACTCCTACCGCCATCCCGATTGGGCCGTCACTGTCGGCCCCGGCGACTACGTCCACGCGCTAGTCACGCGTGCGCTCCCGCTTGAAATCCATGCGCGCATCGGACCTCCCGGCCAGCCCGGCTCCGAAGTTGTGCTCCTCCCCGCCGACTGGCAATGGACCGGCCAGCGCTATGGCGATGCCCTCGCCAAGCCCGGAGACATCGTTTATATCCGGCTCACCGCGACTACGGAAGGGGCCGAGCGCCGCGCTTCGCTCGAGCAGGACTCCGGCGCCGAGGGCGCGCTGCTGGCCATGGACAACACCAGCGGCGACATCCTTGCCATGGTCGGCGGCCGCGACTACGCGACGTCGGTCTTCAACCGCGCCACTCAGGCAGAGAGACAGACCGGTTCCAGCTTCAAGCCCTACGTCTATACCGCCGCGGTCGAAGACGGCGTCAAGCCCACCGACATCGTCGTCGATGGCCCGGTCAGCTTTGGCGCCTACGTTCCCCACAACTACGAGAACGACTACAAGGGCGCCATGACCGTCGCTAACGCCTTCGCCGAATCGCGCAACATTCCCGCCCTCAAGCTGGCCGCGCGCGTGGGCATTCACAAGGTCATTGAAGTGGCGCACCGCTTCGGCATCACCGAGAACATTCCCGCCTATCTTCCCATCGCGCTGGGCGCGGTCGAAATCAACCTCGAGGAGCAGGTGGCTTCCTACGCGGTCTTTCCCAACGACGGCATTCGTGTGACCCCGCGCGTCATTCGCAAAGTCTCCAATGCCGACGGCATCGCCCTCTGGCAGGAGACGCCGGCCGTCAACGAGGTCATCAGCCAGGAGACCGCGCGCACCATGATGACGCTGTTGCGCGGCGTCACCCAGCACGGCACCGGCGCAGCCGCCGCGCAGTTGAACCACCCCTTCGGCGGCAAGACCGGAACCACTTCAGACTTTACCGACGCCTGGTTTCTGGGCTTCTCGCCCTCGCTCACATGTGGCGTGTGGGTCGGCTACGACAGCCGTGAATCGCTCGGCGAAAAGGAAACCGGCGCCGTCACCGCGCTTCCCATCTGGATCAACTTCATGCGCGCCGCCATCGTAGGCAAAGACGACGAACAATTCCCCGGCGACGACGAGAATCCTCTGCTGGACAAAGCCGCCAACTCGCCGCCCGCAAAGCTTCCCATGCCAGCAGCCGCACCCAAAGCCGCCGGGCCTGCCGGGCAACACACCCCTCTAGTCAAGCCCGCGTTAGCCCCCACGCAAAAGCCAGCGGCGAAACCCGCAATGAAAGCCAAAATCAAACCCGCATTGCCTTCAAGGCCCTGACTATTTCACGCGCTGAAAATACCGCTTCGCGCGCGCCACATCCTTGAAGATCTGCACCTTCAGCGCCTCCGGCGACGGCCATTGGATTTCTCCGCGCAGGCGCATCAGGAATTCGAGCTCGATCGGTGTTTCCTCGTCCATCTCCACTGGCTCAAAATTCAGAATGTGCGATTCCACCGCAAACGACGCTTCGCCGAACGTCGGCCGGTCGCCTACATTCGTGACTGCCTGGAACGCTTGGGGCCCAATCTTCAGCCGGGTCACATAAACTCCGAAGGCCGGCAGCAATCCGTCGTACGCCGCCAGATTCACCGTGGGCACCAGCAGCCGTGTTCCGATGCCGCGCCCGCGTGCTTGCGTGGAAAGCACCGTAAAGGGCCGTCCCAGCATCCATCGCGCCCGCCGCACGTCGCCTGCCGCCACCAGTGCGCGGATTGCCGAGCTTGAAGCCTCGAGGCCGCGCACGCACACCGCTCCATGCACGCGCACTGTGAAGCTCCGCTCCGCTCCCATCGCGGCCAGCTCTCGAACGCCCGCCGCAGCTCCGCGCCCGAAGCGGAAGTTCTGTCCCTCGTGCACGCTCCGCGTTTCGAGCGCACCAACCAGAATCTGCTCCACGAATTCCCTTGGCCCGAGATTCGCCAACGCCGCGTCGAATTTCAGCAGCAGCACCGCATCGATTCCGGTTTCAGCCAGCAGGCGCAGCCGTTCCGCGGCCGGCGTGATCAGCCGCGGCGCTTTGTCGGGGCGCAAAAACTGCTCAGGGTGCGGATCGAACGTCACGGCAACGGCCTTCGCTCCCGCGGCCCGCGCCTCGCTGATCACCGCATCCAGAATCTCCCGGTGCCCGCGATGCACGCCGTCAAAGTTTCCCACCGCCGCCACCGTGGGACCGAATCCCGCGGGAATTTCCGCGAGCGAGCGAAAGACCCGCATCTCATTTGACCAGGTGCCGCCGCTCATAGCGTCACGGGCACACTCAACCCGTCGTAAGCCAGCTTTGTATTCTCCGGCAAGTTGCGATTGGTTTCTTCGTGGCCCAGGTCGTGCGCGATATGCGTGAACCAGGTTTGCCGCGCGCCGATGCGCCGCGCCCACGCCAGCGCTTGTTCCAAGGTCGCATGGCTGGGATGCGGCTGATGGCGCAACGCCGAAAGCGCCAGCACTTCTACACCCTCCAGCAGCGCAAAACTCGATTCCGGGATCGCGCTCACATCCGTCATGTAGGCCGCGTTGCCAAACCTGAACCCATTGATCGGCATCTCCCCGTGCAGCAGTGGAATGCGCACGAACTCCACGCCATGCACCGCGTTGCGCTCGGCCAGCGGCTTGAGTTCCACGCGCGCCCGCGTGGGATACGTGGCATGCGGCGAGAAAGTGTAAGAAAACACCTGCTCCAGAACCGCCGTCGTGTCGGCATCGGCGTAAAGCGGAATCGGCCCGCCCCTCCTCTGCGCGATAAAGCTCAGCGGCCGCAAATCGTCCATGCCCAGAATGTGGTCGGCATGCGCGTGCGTGTAGAACACCGCATCCACATGCATCAGCTTTTCGTGGAGCGCCTGCTCGCGGAAGTCCGGCCCGGTGTCGATCACCACCACGCGCTCGGCGCCCGTCTCCGGCTCGCTCCAGCGCAACAGCGCCGAGGGCCGCAACCTGCGATCGTGCGCATCCGTCGATGTGCACACCGCGCACTCACACGCCAGCGTCGGAACCCCCATCGAAGTTCCCGTGCCCAGAAATGTGAGGGTAGCATCCATTGGCCTTTTGCGAAAGGTAGGTGCAGGACTGGCGTACTAAGTGGTTAGTCGTTAGTGGGTAGTGGGTAGTGGCCAGCGGCAAATAACCTGGTCGCTTATTACTACTCCGTGCTCGCGGCCCGCCAATCACTACTCACTAACCACTAATCCCTAGCTTTTTGGCGGTGGCGGCGGCACGCTGGGCGCACCCACCATGCTGGTCAGTTCAAGAAACGCCATCCGCAATTCAAACAGCACGGACTGCAACATGCGATCCTCGGCTTGCGACAGGTTGCCCTTGGTTTTCGCCGCCAGAACTCCCAGCAGATCGATGGTGGCCCGCGCGCCCATGATGTCCACCCGCGGCCGCTGGCCTTCCTGTGTTCCCGCGCCCATCTGAAGCATCGCGCTCAGATAGAACTGCTGCACCAGGTGTTCGAATCCCACCGGCGGCTGCGCACCCACCGCAGGATTCTGCGCGCGGATCAGGTCCTCGAGCCGTTGCGCCGAAGCGTCGTACGCGGCTTTCTGCTGGCTGCTTTCCTCGGCCGTCGGCGCGGGGGGAAGTTCCTCCGCCAACTGCTGCTCTTCGGCAACCGGTGCGGGCTCCTGCGCTTTCGCTTCTTGCTTAGCCTCGTTCACCACCAGGCGCGGTCCGGGCGCCGGCTCGACCTGTGCAGGCGCGGCCGGCTTCTCGGGCGGCGCCGTTTGGGCGGGGGCTGCCCCGCTTACTTTTTCTTCTTCCGCCTTCATCTTGCGGCGGTCGATGACCTCGAATTTTGGCGTATCACTCATACCTATAAGTTTCTCATCTGCGGCGGCGGGCCCGCCAATGCTCGTCTTTGCATGCGATCACGAATCTCCTTGATTACATCGCCGCCAGCAAGTCCGCTTTCTTCGCCGGCGAGGACGGCTTTGCGGATGACGTCCAGCTCATCGAGCTCTTTGAGCCGGTCCATCTTCGTGTTTCGATTGAAATTACACCTCGGCACATTCTCTCCGTCCCTAGCCCAGCCTGGGCGGCGCGGCCAGGATGCTTGCCGTTCCCTCGATGACCCCGGCCTTGTACAGGTAGCTCTGGCTCTTCGCCTCGGCCTCCGCACGCATCATGCCCAGCGCAAACACGCGCGCGCCACTCTTCAGCGGCAGCTCCGCCGCGCTGGTGATGGTTCCCGCAGCCGTCCCGTCCTCCAGCGTCAATTCCGTGCCGCTCGACGGCGCAGGCCCCGCCAATTCCAGCGGCCGCAGATGCCGGTGCACGTTGCCCCGCGTTCGGATTCTCTCCACAATCTCCTGGCCCAGGTAGCAGCCCTTGCTGAAGTGCAGCGCCCGCATCTGCGCCGTCTCCTGCGGCAGGTCGCGCTCCACCATGTCGATGCTGTACGCCGGAATCCCCTCGGCAATGCGAAACCCCTCGAGCGCCGCCGCGCCCACCGGCGTAGCCCCGCCCGTGCGCAGGCACGACCACAGCTTGGCCAATCCTGCCGTCGGCAGCCAGAACTCGTAGTGCGGCGCCAGCACTCCATAGCCACGCAAAATCCGCACCTCCCAGCCATTCCACTCCACGCTGGTTCCCGCCATCGCGCTCGCGATCACTGGCAGTCCCACGCGTTCCAGCACCTCCGGCGCCAACGGGCCACTCAGCCCGATCGCCGTCTCCGAGCCCGCTTCGCCTACTTGCTCTTCGCCCAGCGGAATCAACTCCACATCGTCCATCACAATGAACTTATTGAGGTGCGCCAGCAGCTTGTCCATCTGGTCGGCCGCAATCTCAAGTTGCAGTCCCGATTCCCCGGCAAAGGGCGTGCCCAGCAGCTTGTCTTCCTCATGATTTCGGCCGCCATTCGCTTGCTTCGCCGCGTTCACAGGGGTGCGCCGCTGCGGCGATTGCTCTTCGCCCGCCCGCCAAACCGTCAGGTCGCCCTGGATGTGTCCCTGCGCATTCAGCACCAGGTTCCAGGCCCCAGTGTTGGGAAAAAGATCGTTGACGGTATTGGTCACCATGCCGCTCAGCCAGCGGAATCGATCGGCGCCGCGCACATCCACGCGCCTCATCCAGCCCAGGTCGTGCAGGGCGGCGCCAAACGCCAATGCCTCTGTTTCCACCTCCGGTGCGTCCAACTCTCGTGGGGTCAGCGCGCCGTGGTAAACGGCCAGCTCGTGAGGCGTGTGTGCGGATTCCAGCAAGGTGGCCAGCGCAGTGGCCTGAAGGTTTGGGGCGAGGTCAGACTTGAGCATAGGGGCGTTTCAGGCGTTCCCGCGCCGCATTCCCGGAATTCCTGGCGCAGAACCGCTTCCTGATTATAGCCTTGAAGTGTGTGGCGCAAATTGACCCTTCAGGCACCGGGTGGCGAATCAAATTCCCGCAGAGAGAATCGAGAGAATTGATGATTGTGCAGTTCAAAAATGTGGTCTTCCCCCGGCGCGGGCTGCTTTTTGCCATTCCGCTCTGTCTGGCTTTGTCCGCGGTTGCCCCGGCCCAAGAATCCACTTCGGCAACCGCCCCTCCAGCCGCCCCCGCCACATCGCCCACCCCCGCGCCAGCCCCGTCCGGCTGCACTCTGCCCGCGAGCCCGTCCCACACCGACACCAAGGCCCCGTCCAAAATCACGCCCGAGCAGGCCCAGAAGCTCTTCGCGCTGGTCGATGTGCTCATCAAGTTCTCCTCCGACGAAACCGGCCTGCCCATCAAGAGTTCCGTCAAGCGACAGCTCACTTCCCGTGACGAGGTGGAAAAGTACCTCGAACAAAAGTTCAACGAGGACGAGGGCACCAAGCGCCTGCAGCGCGACGAAATCGTTCTCAAAAAGTTCGGCCTTCTCGACCGCGATTTCGAGCTCAAGCCGTTTCTGCTCGCACTCCTCAAGGAGCAGATCGAAGCTTATTACGACTCCAAGACCAAGACCGTGAATATGCTCGACTGGGTGGGACCCGACGAAGAGCAGCCGGTCCTGGCCCACGAGCTGACCCACGCCTTGCAGGACCAGCACTCCGACCTCGAAAAATGGAACGACCAAACTCCCGACGACGTCTCCACCGATTCCGCCGGCGACATCGATCATCTCGCCAAAGATGAGATGGACACCGCGCGCGACGCCGTGGCCGAAGGCCAGGCCACCGTCGTCATGTGGGATTGCGAACTCAAACCGATCGGCAAGAGTCTTATCAAAGATCCTGAGGTGCTGGATCTGGTCAAGAGTCAAATGAGCGGCGCGGAAGACTCGCCCGTGATGGCTCGCGCGCCCCTGCTGCTTTCCGAATCCATGCTCTTTCCTTACCGCGAGGGCATGAGCTTCGAACAGGACGTGTGGATGGATCAGGGCCAGACGGCTGCCTTCGCCGGCGCGCTCGATCGCCCGCCCACTTCCAGTTGGGAAATTATCAATCCCCGCGAATACGAGAAAAAGCACATCCCGGCCATTCCGCTCTTGCCCAACATTCACCCGCTCACCGATCCCGCGTACAAGCCGTACGACATCGGCCAGGTGGGGCAGCTCGACGTGCACATTCTCTCCGAGCTGCTCGGCAGCGACAACGCCGCCCGCGACCTCACTCCCGCATGGAACGGCGGCCTCTACTGGGCCGGGCAGTTGCGCAGCGCCACCACACCCGCCGCGCAGGCCGATACCGCCTCCATCGGTCTCTTCTATTTGTCTATTTGGAAGAACGCCGACTCCGCGCAGGTCTTCGCCAGAATTTACTCGAACACTCTCGGCCGCAAATATTCCCACGTCAGCGAGCTCTCGTCAGGCACGGCTTCCGCCGGCGACGGTTCGGTCGAGCACCTCTTCGCCACCAATGAAGGCCCTGTCCTCATCACCATCCGCGGCAAAATGGTCTTCATCGCAGAGAGCTTCCCGCTCCCGCTGGCGCGGCAGCTCACCGCGCTCATTCTCGACGCCCAGGGCGGCGGACCCATGCACATGGCGCAAACGCACCCTGCGAACATCACACCTTCTCTTGAGTCCGTCCCGCGCGGTGGCGCTCTCACTTCCGATCTGGTGCATTTCTTTGCTGAAGCCGGCGTAATGAAGTCCGTGGTGGATGCCGAGCGCCGGGCGACCATGAGATAGGTGCTCTGCGGGCAACCTTCTTGGCGCGCACCGCTTCCAAATGCGAAGGATCCCTTGTGAGGTAACGGAGTGGGCTATGAAGGTTGCCTATTTTCTTTTTTTCCTTGGTTGCGTCTCAGCGTGTGCGCAGGATGATCCTGGCATGATGGCTACCCAGCAGGCGATCCAATCGAGCCTGCAGACCCAGCAGGCCAGCCAGCAGGCGATCGATCAGATGCAACAAGCCAGTCAACTGGCCAATCAGCAGGCCATGCAGTCGAGCAACGACCAGGCGGCTTTGCGGCCAAACGAGGACGCCGACCTTGTGGTCGATCTCACGGGCCAGCCTGCTCTCTCGATCAAATCAGGCGAAGTCGAATCCGGCACGACCATGCGCATCAAATGCCATACGCGTCGCGCGGTGATCTATTACACCACGAACGGCTGGACGCCCACGATCGCATCGCATCGTTATCTGGAGCCAATCAAGATCAACTCGAGCATGGAGTTGCAAGCGATTGCCGTCGCGCCACACATGGCTCGCAGCCTCGTCGCCAAGGCCGACTACACGGTACAAGGACCGCGAACTTCCATCCAGCCGGTTGCCCTGCCTGCGAATGGCGTCCTCCTCGCTGGCACTCGCCTGCACCTAGTCACCGGTTCTCAGCTCAATTCGAGAACTGCGCAGGTGGGTGACACCATCAGCATTTTGCTCAATCAGGAGATCACGGCAGGAAACGCGATCCTTCTGCCTAAGGGGACACCCGTCCAAGCCACCATTACTCTTGCCGACCCGGCCGGGCACGCCGGAGTTCCTGGCGAGTTGGCCTTTGCGGTCCACTCACTCACTGCGAAGGGACTCGCAATTCCCCTAGCAGGCGGTGAAACCCTCGAAGGTGCGAATCATTACGACGCGCGAGGATTACTTCTTGTCCCTGTGGCCGCGATCGTCAGCCTCACGGCCCGTGGCGACGAAGCGCAGATCAAGCCTGGGATGGAGTTCACAGTCGCCGTCGCCAAAGACACCCCATTGCATCAGTAGTCACGCTCGAGTCCCATCTCTGTGTTCCTGAAACGATGTGGAAGCCGCTCTGTCTTCCCCGCGGGCCTCCGCGTTATCATGGAGGTTTTGAAGCCGAACCCGGGAGAAGCACGTGCAAGGCAAGCTCGAACTCATGATGGGACCCATGCGCAGCAACAAGACCGCGGAGCTGCTGCGCCGCGCCGACATGCGCCGCCAGTACGCCAAACAATTTGTCCTCGTCCTCAAGCCCAGCGACGACACCAAGGGCGGTCCCGGCGTGGTGGAGAGCCGCAACCCCAACGGCCACGGCAAAATGGACGCCATCACTTTCAACTCCACCAATCCATGGGAGGTGTTGCAGGCCATCCGCGATAAGGAGCAGGAGATCGGCAAGCGCGTGGAGTCGATCGCCATCGACGAGGGCCAGTTCGTCGATCAGCTCTTCCTCTTCACCAAGTACCTGCTCGACGCGGGCCACGATGTGCTCGTCGCCGGCCTCGATCTCGACTTCCGCGCCCTCCCCTTCGGCGAAATGCTCAATCTTACCTGGCTCGTGAACGCCTACGGCGGCAGCATCACCGAGTGCATGGCCTACTGCGCATGCGGAGCCCGCGCTCTCTACTCGCAGCGCCTCATCGACGGCAAGCCCGCAGCCTACGATAGCCCCATCAAGATGCCCGGCGACTCCTACGAGCCCCGCTGCGCCGACCACTTCGTCCTCCCCGGCAAGCAGCACTAGCGAATTCGCGCTATCTTGATTGTCGGTCGACACCGGAGGGAATCGAATGCGTGCAGCGATTACAGCTTTGATGGGATTGGTTCTAGGTCAATGCGCCGGGTACTGCCAAAACCCTGGGGCAGGCGCGGCAAGCCCATTGGCGTGGGAGGATGTTGCCAACTGGGCGAATGTGCATCCCACAGAGACGGACAACATTGTCTTCGCCAATGTGCCGCTGATTGCCAATCCCAGCGCGTCGCCCGATCCCGGAACGCCGAACGGCATTCGCACGCCGATTCCCGAGCAAGTTGCTCCGGGCACCATGAACCTGCACGTGGACGTCTACCAGGTTCCGTCGTCGCAGCCGACGCCCGTCGTGGTGCAGTTCCACGGCGGAGGATGGATTCGCGGCGATCGCCCGAGATCCTTCCAATCGTTCAGCGCATTTCTGGCGGCAGGCATGAGTGTGGTTACTGTACAGTACCGCAACGCCAAGGATGCACCCGCGCCCGCGGCGATCGAGGATGTGCGCTGCGCCATGGCATGGGTAAAGGCGAATGCGGCAAAGTTCAACTTCGATTTGAGCCGCGTGGTTACCTATGGCGGCTCGGCAGGCGGTCACCTGGCGTTGATGGCAGCCTATGCGCCGGCCTCATTCGATCCGCCGGGATGCACCGGCCAACCCAAGGTAGCCGCAGTACTGGACTTCTATGGGCCCACCAATCTTGCCGAGGGCCTGACGGAGAGCGGCAGCTTCGACTTTACGCATCAGTGGCTGGGAACACAGCTTCCCCTCGCGCCAGATGCAGCATCGGCCGGTACGCCCGCAGCAAGCGCCCCAGTACCGAGCGCGGGAGGAAATCCGAACGGCGTGGCAGGAGCGCAACCGCCTGCGGTGCGGCGACGCTGGCCCGAACCTGATACGGCGACAATTCTTAAAGCGAAAGAAATGTCGCCGCTGACGTACGTTCGCCCCGGCCTGCCGCCGACCTTCATCGTCAACGGAGACAGCGACCACACGGTGGATCCCACTCAATCCGCGGAGTTGAAGAAGGCGCTCGATGCCGCCGGAGTGCCCAACGGACAGGACCTCGTTCTGGGTGGCGGACACGGCGGCTTTTCCAAAGAGGAATCGGACAAGGCGATGTTGCTGTGTCTGCGCTTTCTTCAGGCGCACGGCATTTTGCCCGCCAGCTCACGCGATGGGGCACAATCTCCTGGCGTTTTGCCCAACGGTGTGCCCCCACCCACGCCCACGCAGGCCAACCTGCCGCAGGATCTACCCCTCGATCCCAAACTTCCTACGCTTTTCATCGTCGGCGACTCCACCGCGCGCAACGGCCCCGACCTCGGCTGGGGAGACCATCTGGCCCACTACTTCGACACCACGCGTATCAACGTAGCCAACCGCGCCCGCGCCGGCCGCAGCAGCCGCTCCTACATCGATGAAGGGTTGTGGCAGAAAACTCTGGCCGAGATCAAGCCCGGCGACTACGTCCTGCTGCAATGGGGCCATAACGATGGCGGAGACCTTGGCGGCGCCAAGCCGCGCGGCGACCTTCCCGGCGACGGCGACGCCACTGAGGACGTGCCGCAAACCACGGGGCGATATTCCGGCCAGGCCGAAACCATTCATACCTACGGCTGGTACAACCGTAAATACGTTGCGGACATTGAGGCCAAAGGCGCCACGCCCATGTTCCTCTCCATGACCATCCGCGACATCTGGACGCCCGATGCCTCTGGAGCAAACCTCATCGAGCGCGAGAACAACTACAACGCGGTGATGAAAAAGATCGCCGAAGAGAACCACCTCGCATTTATCGACATGGCCTCAGTAGAAGCCGCACGCCTTGAAGCCACAGGAGAGGAGAACGCCAAGCTGCTCTTCCCCATCGATCACACCCACACCAGCCCTGAAGGCGCAGAGCTCAACGCGCAATCCGTGGTCATCGGTCTTGAAGTAGCTCACTCGCCGCTGGCCGCCTATCTCAAGGCTCAACTGCCCCTGCCTGAGCCCGCCCCGATGCCCGCTGCAAAATAGCCCCGCAGCAACATCAAGCTACCGGCTACTTGCCCGTGTCCCCGTTGACACCCTCTCGCCCCTCGTCTATAACCCGCCCTAGGATGTCTCGTTCTCTTCCGATCCTCGCCAAGCTCGCGCTCGCCATCGCCACCGGGGTGCTTCTGCGCTTTGTTCTCGACCTCGATCCCGTCTGGTGGCTGGTCTGGATCGTTCCCGCCCTGCCGCTTCTTATCGCTATCCGTTTTCGCCCGCGTGAAGCGCGCTGGATGGTATTCCTCGCCGTCGTCCTCGGCGCCAGCGTCAACTTCCACTACTACCGCCTGGTGATGCCGCTGCCCGCAGTCATCCTGGTGATTGCCCTGCAATCCTGGCTGTGGCTGTTCCTCATCTTTGCAGCCCGCCGCCTCATCGTCCGCTACCAGTCCTGGTGGACCGTCCTCGTCTACCCCGTTCTTTGGGTCGCGGTGGATTCGCTGTTCGCTGCGCTCCTTCCCGACGGCAACTGGGGCAGCCTCGCCTATTCGCAAGGCGACAATCTGCCGATCCTTCAAATCGCTTCTCTCTGCGGCGTCTCCGGTGTGCTCTTTCTCGTCACGCTTGTTCCTTCCACGCTTGCCGTCGCCGTTGCTTATGACCGCTCATTGCGCCGCGGCTGGCTGGCCTACGCTCTCACGGCTACCCTCCTCGCCGCGTCGATCCTGTACGGGGAAGCCCGCCTCCGCCAGCCCGTCACGGGCACTCGTACCACCTTCGGCATCGTATCCATCGACGATCCCATCGGCCCGCATGCCTCCGCGGCCTACGCCTCCAACATCCGCGCCGGATATGACAATCTTGTGCAGGCTCTTGCCGCGCAGGGCGCGCAGATCCTCGTCCTCCCCGAGAAAATTGCGGTGCTGCCACCCGCAAACGTCGCCGAATGGCAGCACCACTTCAGCGCTCTGGCCCTGCAAAATCGCGTCTGGCTCGAGGTCGGCATCGGGATTGACGACGGCCGCAGCCCCACCAACTGGGCGTGGCTCTTCACGCCCCAGGGCGATCTCGTCTCCACCTACGAAAAGCACCACATGGCGCCGCCCGAGCGCCGCGAGCATTATGCCTCCGGCACGGAATATAACGCCTACACGGTGAACGAGCAGACCTACGGCCTCGCCATCTGCAAGGACATGCACTTCGCCGCATTCGGCCGCGAATACGGCCTTCGTCACGCCGCCGTCGTGCTCGTTCCAGCGTGGGACTTCGCCTACCTGGACGGCTGGCTCGAGGCGCGCACCACCGTCTTCCGCGGCGTCGAGAACGGTTACTCCATCGTGCGCGCCTCGCGCGAGGGGCTGCTCACCGCGAGTGATCCCTATGGCCGCATTCTTGCCGAAACGCCCAGCAGCGGACTCCCCGGCCGCTCCCTGCTTGCAGCGGTCACTGTCACCGGCCCTATATCCACCCTCTACACCCGCATCGGCGACCTTTTTGGCTGGCTTTGTGTCGCTGCCGCCGCCCTGTTTCTTGTGCTTGGGCGCTCTCACGGGCACAAATCATCGCCCCGCGCTTCGAAGCGCGCACCCCGACACGCCAGAATTCCCATATAACTACTCATTTTTAATCACTTAAACGCCCATGAGCGCAGGTCTCTACCCTTTGATGGCCTGCTCCGCGCGAACGCCTTCAATAATCCGTTGCATCCACATTACAAATGACATATGATGAACCCCACCTTGGTCGGTCGCTGACAATATCCCTTGAGAGGCTTCCTTATGCAATCGCAAGCAAGTGACTGCGAGCGTTCTAGCGCTGCGGGTCTATTCTCATCATCGTTTGCCCGGGCCCCATTTATCGGAGCTTCAATGATTCGAGCCTCGTTGATCCTGCTGGTTGCCAGCGGCGCGACGCTGATG
>Ga0302197_10000601_pt1 | contig 36275 bp, 31 predicted proteins | sample II_Bog_N2_1_FD_193526 | JGI IMG/M metagenome (GOLD analysis project Ga0302197, IMG submission 193526) | Peat permafrost microbial communities from Stordalen Mire near Abisko, Sweden - II_Bog_N2_1 | ecosystem: Environmental > Terrestrial > Soil > Wetlands > Peat | place: Sweden: Abisko... | reverse complement strand
AGCGCGACGAGGACGATCGAGGCCCAGGAGAGTTCCATGTAAACATCCTGGTAGCCCTGCGTCTGCGCCTGCTGGGTCAACTGATGATAGATCTGCGCCAACGCCATGCGATTCGCATTGGCCGCGCCAAACGAATTTCCCAAAACTCCAGCCAGCGCCTTCACGTGCTGATCGAACCCTGGCGTGCCGGCCAGCATCGACTGCTGAAGATGCTGTTCGTGCCACATGGACCGGCTGGTGACCTGCGCATTCGTGATCGCGATCAGAATCGACCCGCCGATGTTGCGCACGAAGTTGATGAGACCGGCGACCTGGTTGCTCTGCTCCCTGGGCATGCCCACGTAGGCCGCGGTGGTGATTGAAATAAAGCAGAACGGCAGCGGGAACATCTGCACCACGCGCAGCCACGACGCCTCAGCAAAGCTCATCTGTAAATTGGTGACGTCGGCCGCGTATCTGAAAGTGATCACCAGCATCAGGAAACCGAAGGCCGCCAGGTAGCGCGCGGAGATTCTTCCCGTGGCAAAGCCGGCCAGCGGCATCATGAAGAGCAGCGTCACGCCCCCGGCGGTGAGCGCCAGGCCCGCCGTGGTCGCCGTGTAACCCAGCAGTTGCTGCGTGAACTGCGGCTGGAGCACGGTGTTGGCGTTCAGCACGCCGCCCACCAGCATCATGAGAAAGCAACAGATGGCAAAGTTTCTGAAGCGGAAGAGCCGCAAATTGATCAGCGGATCTTTCTGCCGCCACTCCCACACAAAGAGACCGATGATACCGACGACGAACAGCACAGCGAAGGTGCAGATGAACGGCGAGGAGAACCAGTCGTCTTCTTCGCCCTTGTCCAGCATGATTTGCAGGCCGCCCATCGCAAGGGTCAGGAACGCCAGGCCCATGTAGTCCATGTTGCGCAGGCGCGATGGATCGGCCTTGATCCACGGCGGATCTTCGATCAGGCGCGTGACCAGAATGAAGGCCAGGATGCCGACGGGAATATTGATGAAGAAAATCCATCGCCAGGAGAAGTTGTCGGTGATCCAGCCGCCCGCCGTGGGCCCGATGGAGGGCGCGAGCACGGCCACCAGCCCGTACAGCGCGAAAGCCTGGCCGCGCTTGTGCGGCTCAAACGAGTCGGCCATGATGGCCTGCGCCATGGGCTGCATGCCGCCGCCGAACATGCCTTGCAGCACGCGGCAGCAAAGCAGGATGGGCAGTGACGGCGCCGCCCCGCAAAGAAAACTTGCCACCGTAAAGCCGCTGATGCAAAGCACGAAGAAGTTGCGGCGGCCCATCACGGAGCTGGCCCATCCGCCCAGCGGAAGCACGATCGCATTCGAAACCAGGTAGCTGGTCAGGACCCACGTAGCTTCATCCGTGCTTGCGCCGAGCGAGCCGCCAATGTGCGGCAGCGCCACGTTCGCAATCGAGGTGTCGAGCACCTCCATGAAGGCCGCCAGCGCCACCGTCATCGCGATCAGCCACGGATTAACTCGCGGCTTCCATTGCGCGTGAACAGACAGATCGGACGAAGGGTCGGGATTGACCACAGTTGTCTGCCGGGAATCCGCGCCTGCCAGCTTGCGCGCGCCCGCAGCCGAGGAGCCGGACGGCAGTGCGGGCAATGTGGAGTCGATCGCGGACAACAGTGGTCTCCTGAGGTGAGGCCTTGTTACGTTTAGATGTCGTTGGCCGGGGAAAAACATCGCAATGTTGCCGCCGGAAGCACGCAGCGCGTAAAGTCCGGCGTCAAACCGCTGATACCTACAATCTAGTAGATTCGCAAGCGCGCATTTTGGGTGCAAGGATTCATCCAGCCCGCGTAGCGGGCGTTAGACGATAGCCCCAGGCGCAAGCCTGGGGACCCCCGCCCACTCATCTTTCGAGAAATAAAGTCCGCGGCGAAGCCGCGATCAAACCTCGCACCGTGCTTCGCACCGCGCCTCGTCCCAGCTTCCCCTGTCGTCTCGAAGTTTTGTATCAGGGCGCGAGTTCACTCGCGCCACAACCCGCCCGCCGTTTTTCGAAAAATCAAGTACGCGGCGAAGCCGCGATCAAACCCCACCGTCCAGCCCGCGTAGCGGGCGTCAGACGATAGCCCCAGGCGCAAGCCTGGGGACCACGACCCACCCATTTTTCGAAAAACAAAGTCCGCGGCGAAGCCGCGCTTAGGCCCCGCACATGCGCCCACGCAAACCCTTTCTTGCAAACATTTAAGGGTATACACTGGCTGCATTCCAACCTTGGAACAGCAGGAGCACCAATGGGAACGACGCCGCCACTACCCGACAAGAGCGACCTGTCGCAACAAATTTGGGACGCTGCGACCACGCTGACCCCCGAAGCACAGGACGCGGGACTGAAAAAGGCCCAGGAGCTTGGATTCCAGCTTGACCGAGGACGAATCCCGCTAGAGGAAACTCTGATCAACTTGAACCACGCACGAGAGATCCTCATCGATATCACAGAAAAGAAGAAGCTCACCCAACTCCCGCTCAAACTCCAGTTCTCACTCCTTCCCCAGGTCCAGCGGGTTAGCCAGGCCCTCCAATCCCTCATAAGCGGCGCGGACGCCCTCCAAGTCCTTGAGGACTCAGTGGATGAGCTCACCGCCTCAATCTGGCTGTACAACCTCCCGAACCTGAGCGGGGAGGTTCTTGGATTCACTCAAAAAATGAACCAGCTGAAAACTCAGGAAGCAGCAATCCGCCAGGCACACCGCGAGGCCATGGCATTCAAGGCTTCAAAGGAAAAGGCGGAGGGAATTCTGTCGAGGCTCTCGGAGACGGGTGCGAACGTGGATGCCATTTCCGCGACCCTCACGGCGGCATCATCCAAATGCGAAAGTATCCTCAGCGAAATCGCAAAAAGCGCGGAGAGCACCAAGGCGACGCTTGCCGAACTTGAAGCGGGAAAGGAATCCGCAGCAAAGAGCGTCGAGGCTTGCACGGCCGCGTCACAAAGGTCATCGGCCCTCGTCACCGAAGCGGAGTCCGTGAGGCAGCAGGCAGTGGAGCGCCTGAAACAGGTCGATGAGGCAGCGGCAGCGGCCTCAAACCAGACCGCGCTGGCCAAAGAGGAGACCCGGAAGGCAATCGAGTCGCTCACGCAGTCGGCCACGGAATCGCGAGAAACATCGAAGGCAGAGGTCGGCAACGCCACAGCGGAACTGCGGAAGGCCATCGACCAACATGGCAAGGCGATAAGCGACCTAGTTACAAACTCTGACGCACGCCTGACCCAAGCCGAAAAAGCACAGAAGATTGCCCTCGACGGATCGCTTGGGCAGTTCGAAAAGCTCCGCGAGGTAAAGTTCAAGGAATTAGATACGGAGTTCCGTAGAGCGGCCACCGAAGTTGAATCGAGGGGCACCGCCAGCGTTGAAAAGAACGACGCCGAACTAAAGCGCCTCACAACGCAATTAGAGGCCCTTGAGGGCCAAATTCGCGAGTCCATTAACCGAGCGACCGGCTACTCCCTGTTCCACTCCTTTCAAAAGCGCCAGGAGGATTTGGCAAAGGCAAAAAAAGGCTGGGCTATCGCTCTCGGGGTGAGCGTATCCATTTCCCTCCTGGCATCCGGCTGCTTCATCTGGTCCCTTCAGTTCGTGAAACAATATGACGCTGCATTCTTCTTGAAACTCTCCATCTGCCTCCCGATCATTTACACCATTGCGTTCTGCAACCTCCAGTACTCGCGGGAGCGTGCGCTAGAGGAGGAGTACGCGTTCAAGAGCAATATCTCCATCTCCCTTGATCCCTACGAGCGCCTCGTGAAACGGACCGTGGACACAACCAAACCCGAGGAGTTATCTAAGTACACCGCATTCCTGATCGCATCTGTGGGCCAAGTATTCACCCCGCCAGCCGCGCACAAGGTCGCCGAAAGTGGGGAGAAATCAGAAGATCTCATCGAGGGGATCCTGAAACCACTCGGGAAATTCCTAGAGCCATTTCCGTCATTGATGAAGAAGTGACCAAGGGGCGCACGCACCTTTACCGCCCCGCCAATTCGGCCGAGCCTTCACAGGGAAGCTTGAATTCCCCTCGAATGGCGCTAAAATAATCCACATCAAACACCTCCCGCACCACGGAGGCGACTGGCATGAAAATCGTCCCTACCGCAGCCCTATTGATTGCAGCGTCCTTTGCCAGCGGCCAATCCGCCGAAACCGCCAAGGACGTCTACAATGCCTCCGAAGAATCCGTTTTCCTCATCTTTCTCAATGACAGCAGCGGCAGCCCGAATGCTCTCGGAAGCGCCTTTCTGGTGGCACCACGCGTTTTAATCACAAACGCCCACGTGGTTGACGCCGGTTCTCCCGTACTCGCCGTAGGACCAGTCCGAATTCCCTTGAAGGTTCTGCGCACGGACGAGAAGAATGACCTGGCGACACTTGCTGTCGACGTCGATCTGACTTCGAAACCGCTCCCGCTTGCGACAGAGCCCGCCGCACCCGGCGAAACAGTGTTCGCCATCGGAAACCCCGAGGGGCTAGAACGAACAATCAGCCAAGGCATCGTCTCTGGGGTACGAAAAAGCGACAACCGGGACCTGCTTCAGATCACGACTCCCATTTCGCACGGTTCGTCAGGCGGGCCAATCCTAAATTCAAAGGGAGAGGTTGTTGGAGTAGCGGTAGGCATGCTCGAGGACGGCCAGAACCTGAATTTCGCAGTCCCCGTCAAATTTGTCGCGCAGCTCCTAGCGCAACGAGACAAACCGCCCAGGCCAATCGATATCGAGGCAAGCCTAGCACAAGCGAGGACTCTCCTCGAGAAGAGAGAGAAGACAGAGTACTCGACCGACGCAGCCTCAGAGTATCAGCAGGACACACAACAACTGCTTTCGGTTGTCGGTCAGCTGCTCGACTCCACGTCCGAAGAGCATCCTCTGGCACAAGTAGCCTGCCTCGGCACTAAGGCCATGGATCTCAGCGACGACGGAATCAAAGCGACCCGCATACTCGTCCGCCAAAATCCGTCAGTCGAGCGCCGTGCCCTACTCGCATATGTCCTCCTTGACAGAGCAGAAGACGAGGAATCCGCGTCTCTGTTTTCGCAAAAGGACAGCGAAGAAAAAACTAAGGCGGCCGAAGCCGAGGCGAGTTTTCTGACCCAGGCCAGCGACGAGGCGACCGAAGTTATCAAAACGGCGAAAGGGAAAACACTGATTCTTGCCGATTTCGTTTTGGGCAAGACAAAGGACATGAATAACCAACTCCCGGACGCCATCCCGCTTTTGACACACGTAGCAGATGGCAATCTCCAACTTTGCGACTCCGACCTCACGGAACAGGCCGTCAGAAGCCTGATCACGGACGCGAGCCAGGCGGACAGGCCCGCCGAATCGGAAAAGTGGTTCGACCGCCTGGTGAGCCAGTATAAGCCCAGCGCCTTTGACTGGGACTCAGAGGGCGACCGATTGGTAGCATTACAGAACCGCGCCGGAGCCGGCAACGCGTACGAAAAGGCCGCACAGATGGCCCCCTACCTCGGTTACGACTACTGCTACGCCGCAGCTAATCGCTACCTCCAAACGCCAACAGACGCCGACTCGCTGCTCGCTGACGGAAGGAAATGCGTTGACGCCTCCGTCCAGAACGTGGTCAAGGATAATGCCCATTTTTTCGATGACACCTTACCATCCGTCTATTACGAGATGGCCGAAATACTCAACAAACGGGGGGTGTATCAGTCGGCTCTCGAGTACATCAAAGAATCTCTATCGAGGAAATCCGACAATCCGTTCGCGTTGATTACGGAGGCGGAAATACTAGATAATCTCCAACGATATTCTGAGTGCGTGGCCGCTGCCCAGGCAGCGATTCGGTCCTCTGACGGAAAATACCCGTGGATGCAAGCCGACCTGGGGAACTGCTATTTCGAGTCGCAGGACTGGACTCAAGCCGAAGCCAGCTTCCGAATCGCCGCTGAAAGCGACAAAGCCGATGCATCCTCCGCCTACAACTTGGGGCTCAGCCTTCTGCGACAGGGCTACACCGTGGACGCACGCAATTGGTTTAAGGAAGCACTCAATCGGAAGCCCGACGAGGCGCTGAGGGCCAAGATATTAGGCGCAATGCGGTAGCGCCGGCTCTCCCATGTCCCAGGATCGCGAAATGAGGCGCACGCCCTCAAGCGATTGATAGCCGACACCAACCCCGCCCGATCCGCATCCGAAAAGCCGCCCCGTTAACCCGCCGACTTCCCGACCCGCCGCGTCGTATAACGTTTCCTCCAAACCTCCCGCTCCACCAACTCCATCGCCCGATCTTCCAGCGACCGCTCCCACGGAACCAGCCCGTACACCAGATCGCACCCCACCGCCCGCGCCACCCGTTCCAACCGCTCGAGCGAAATGCTCCGCTTCTGTTCCGCCCGCTCCATCTGGAACACCATCTTCGCCGTGAATCCCATCTTCCCGGCAATCTCCTCCGCCGGAATCCCCACCGCCAGCCGCATCGCCCGCAACCATCCCTCCGGTGGCCGCGCATGCGACCGCGCCTTCCTGTACCACCGCACCGTCCGCTCCAACTCCACCCTCGCCCACTCCCGCATCACCTTCCGCATCGCTCTCCCCCTCACACACGCACACTCACACTCGCTTGATCTCTGATCTCTGACCCCTGATCTCTGCGCGCAGCGCATAAAAAAGCGTGTTTTCGCGCTCACAACAGCGCAAAAACACGCACCCAAACCCATCATGCAACACTCGTGGGTAATTCTCTGCAACCGATCACGCAAAAAAGGTCAATTTCGTGGTTTTGTTCACCAATTGATTGCTCAATTTCAAGGTATTCCCCTCGAAAAATCGCAACCTGCCGAGCGAACATTTGCGGGGCGAATGACACCATCGAAGCGAACATTTGGCCGGGTAAAACCACCATCTAAACCAACATTTGCGCTGATTTTGCAGCACTTAAGGTTACACCCCACCCCAGCGCACAAGAATGCAGGTTCTGCGGCCGCGTCCCGCGCCGATTACTCCGCGCCGGGGTGCACGTAGACCTCTTGCGGCGCAGTGACTTTGGCGTGAGCGCTGACCGTGAGCCTAATGGTCTGCATTTGCGGCTTGTCGCCGACCACCGTCATGAAGTCCAGCTCGTACTGGTTATTGAGCCGCCGGTCGATGTCCGCGAAGTAGGGAGCGAAGCTCACCGGGTTGCCAGCACCCTGCCAGTAGCTCTTGCCGCCCGTGTTTTCAGTGATTTGCGCGAGCAGGTTCTGGCCGGCGCCGGCCCCGTAGTTTGTGCGGTCGAAGCGGTCTCCGCTTTGCCAGTAGATGGCATAGACCATCAGCCGCGCGCGCACCGCATCGTCAACCGCGGTCTGGACATAGGGGTCCTCGGGATCGTAGCGCATGTCGTAGTAATCCACGCCGTCGGTGATCATGACGACTTCGCGGCGCGCGCGAGCGTCCGCGGAGGGCCAGTTCTTCGCCAGATCCGAGAGGCAGAAGTAGGGACTGCCGCTGATTCCCGCTTCACCCGACGCGGTCAGATGCAGACCGCGAAGCACTGACTCGTGATCGGTTGTGAGCGGGCCGCCGAGTGCCGCGCGGCCATCCATCATATAGGCAACAGTGACTTTAGTATCGGGGCGCAGGCTCTCGATGAACTTGGCAATGTCGCTCATCTGTAGTCCCAGACTGGAGCGCGCGCCGCCGTCGATGAGCACCACCATTTCCACTTTGCTTTGCGGGTCGCGCAGCGGCGTGAAGCCGGTGATCGCCGACGACTTGCCGTTCAGCTTAAGGTGCACAGCTTCCTGGGGAATGCCGCCGGGCATTTCATTTTCCGGGAGGATGGTAATGACTGTGCTTGCTTGAACTTCCTGTTTCTGTTCCGCAGCTAGAGCAAACGTGGCCGTAAGCAACGATCCGGCCGCGAAAAAGGCAGCGGCTTGAAGTTTCTGCATAAACATAAGTGTTACTCCTCTGGATGGGGCGCGCGATTTACGTGCCGTGCGCCTCTCGATTTCACTCATACGGTGCTGAAAGGCATCCGAGCCTTCCATGCGTTAGACGCCGGAGATCGATGGAAGAGTTCAAAAAGCCGCGGAGCGATTGCAGAGTCAACGACTTGTGAAGACCGGATTCTTGCGGGCGCGTGCGAACTAGCTAATTTGCCACGGGAACGCGATCGATGTGGTCGATGACAAGTACTTGCTGAGGAATCTGCTGCGCCTTCAGCTCGAGTCCAAGCGTTTCGCGCAGCGAGGTGAAGAGCGATGGCAGGGTGGAATCCAGCTCGAGTTCCGGCGCGAATTCAAGCTTGATATCGTAGCTGCCGGCGATGCCGGTTTGATCGGCGACGGGCAGACCCGTAACGCGTTGCAGCATGGTGGCGAGAAACGGCATGGACCAGTTGAGGCCTTCGAGGTGTCCAGCGCCGGTGTGGACGCGGAATCCGGGGAAATGATCGCCCTTGGTGGGTTGGAGTTTGGGTTGGCCATTGGCGACGACCAGCGCGTAGCCGCGGACCATCTTTGTCTCGAAGTGCGCCGCCAGATCAAAGCGCTCGGCGAGGAGACTTTGCAAGCGCGGCTTGAGCTCATCGCGAGATAGTTTGATTCCCTCCTCCGGCTTGGCTTCGACGTCGTAGAAATCGGAGTCGAGCCAGGAGGGTTTGCCGGAGATTTGATTGGCTTCCACATCGAAACCCATCTGGACGAGGAATTGGACGGAGACACAGTGGGCCGAAAAACGACCGATACCGGGAAGGCTCCAGTAACCTTGGCTGGGATCGGGGTGCGCCGTGGGCTTGATCGTAGCGGCTTCGAAGGATGGCTGCGGGGGCGCGCCGGGTTGCGATTGCGCGAGAGCGAAAGGCGCGGCGAAAACGCCGATGGCGAGAAACGCGGCTAGTGTACGGATGCGATGCGCGCCTCCGGAAATCGGGATGCGACGCATGAGCTTCATCATTTCTGACCTTGATGATCCGCGGGCACCGGGAATTCCGCAAGCTTGGGCGTGAAGCGAGGCTTCGTAACCGTTGCGCCGCCGGCATCGTCGATGACATTCGAGATCTCGCCCAGGTTATCGAGCGCGACCGTGATCATGTGATGAAAACGAACGCCAGGAACGCGCGGCACTTCAATGGCACGCGTGAGCACGACGTTGGGATGGCGGAAGACGGAATAAATGCCGAGGCCCCAGGCTTCATGCGTGGTGACGCGATCGGCGACCTTGTAGGAGGCCCATCCATTGACGCCTGCACCGCTCGAGTAGCTGGCCTGGTCGGGCGGATCGTAGGGAATTTCCGATTGATAAAAGTACGTGCGGCCCGCATTGCCGTTCCACAGGACTTGATATTGCTGATGGTGCTCGACGAAGAGACCGTAGGCGGTGACGCGGTTGCCGTTGACGATGAGACCGTTGGCGCTGAGGTTCTGATCCCAGCCCACGCCCGCGACGCCGTGATCGGCGCGCCAGATCCAGGTGTGATCGATGAGGGTGTCGTTGGCGTTGATGCGGAGATCGACGGTGGCGCGGCCCACGCCTGCGCCGCCCACGCGGAAGAAGACGTCGTGGAGCGAGATGGGATTGTGCGAGTGATCCGCATGGCTGCCGCTGGGACCGATCTCGACGAGAACCGGAGATTGCGCCGGGCCGGCATCGACGAGAAGTCCGGCGAGAATCACGCCGTCGACGTCGGCGGTGGTGAGAGCAGCCGTGCCGTTGACAGGCTTGAGCGTGGCAAAGCCGAGGCCGAGAACGATGGTTCCGGGGCGCGTTACTCGGATCGGCTCAGTCAGTTCGTAAATGCCAGGAGTGATGAGTAGATGCTTGCCGCGCGCGAGTTCGGCGTTAAGCGCAGCAGCAGTGTCGCCGGGATGCGCGATGTAGAAACGATCGAGAGGAATGGAGCGGCCGGGAGTTATGCCGTCGCGCCAGGTGATTCCGGCGCTGTTGGCGCGCAGCTCGGGGATGCGGACAAAATAGTTGCCTTGCGCATCGACATAGAGAAAGGGCTTTTCGCGCACGATGGGAACGCGAGCGACTTTTGTATACGCCGGCGACGGCCACTCGCCCGCGGGCGGGGCGACATCGCCTACAAAAACCATGTTCCAGTTGGAGCCGGTCCAACTGCGCCACTCGCTGTTGCGCGCGATCCACTGCTGCTGCGAGCCTGAGTCCATAATGCCGTCGATGAGCGCGTCAGACATCCAGCCGCCGCTGGCCCAGCCGCGATTCTGATGGAGCACGAGGTTCCCTTCAATATGCATGCGGCGAAAAGGTGCGGCCTGCGAAACGGCCCACTGCATGGTTCCACTTGTGGGCGTGACAGCGAAGCCCTCCACGCTGCGCCAGAAGGTGCAGGTCGCGTTGTTATTAGGCCGACTGGCGTCGGCGTGAACGTTGCCCGAAATGTGAACAGCGTCGGGCGAGGGCGCCAGGCCCGCAACCTCCGTGTAAAAACCGATGGGCACGTCGACTTTGTATTTGCCGGGCAAAAACAGCAGCGCAAAACGGTCGGTTCCGAATTCGCTGTGCTGCTGGATGGCGTAGACCTTGTCGATCTGCTGCTGGATGGCGGCCGCGGGCATGGACGGAGTGAAGAGAAACACGTTCGGGCCGAAGTCGGGAGACTGCGGCGGCGCGCAAAATGCCGCGGACGGAAGAAGCAGGATCGCGAGAAAGAGGACGGTACGATAGCGCGAGATCATTGCGGCCATTTTACGCCGGGGGTCTGCCGAATCCGGCGAAAGCTCATGACTCACTAACGCATTCGGACGATCTTAATAAAAAAGGTACTTGCGCCAGCGGTCGTCGCTGCGGCCGAGCATGCGCATGATCTGGCGGCTGGTGTGCAGAGAGAAGGGACGCGGCTCGCGCAGCAGGATCATGTCGTCAATCTCGCTAAGCAGGCGGTTGCCCTTTTTGCGGTTGCATTCGTGGCAGCAGGCAACAAGATTTTCCCAAGTGGAGTTGCCGCCGCGGGAACGCGGCACCACGTGGTCGAGGGTGAGTTCGCCGGGCGGCAGTGCTTCGGCGCAATACTGGCATGTGTTGCGGTCACGCAGCAGGATATTCTTGCGCGAGAGGGCGCGGGTCTGGTGGGGAATGCGGCGGTATTCAAGAAGACGAATCACCGAGGGCATGGCGACGATGGTGCGCTGCGCGTGCAGCGAGAGGCCGTGCTCCTCTTCAGTGCGGGCGATGCCCTTGAGCACGAGCACGAGGGCGCGGCGCGCGCCGCAAATGTTGATGGGCTCATAGGAAGCATTGAGCACCAGCACCGGCATCTGGAGGATGTGGACGTGCGCGTGCTGCACGTTCTCCTGACCGCCGGCCAGCACTACGGCTTTGGCAATCGCCTTCTGCTTGCGCGCGTGAATCATGGCTTTTCCCAACGACATCTCTTTCCCCCCGGTCAAAAAGATGGTTGCCTCTAAAAACTCGACCCATTCGTGCTGAAACTGGACGCGTCGAAATCCGCCGTGCCGAGGCCCGCTGCCTCTGTGCCGGCGAGCGACTCCTCTTCCTCCATGAATTCGTAAACAGATGTGCTGCCAGGTGCTGCGACGCGTTGCGCACGCGCCAGCGTGGCCACCCAAACGGATGCGGCACCGGCCGCAACCAGCGCTCGGGCCGCAGCGCGCGCCGTGGCTCCGGTCGTCAAAATATCATCGACGATCAAAATGTTCTGCTTCGCCACTCTTGTGGAATCGGAAACCAGGAAGGCCCCGCGCACATTCAGCCGGCGCTGGCGCGGGGTGAGCCCGGCCTGGCTTTCCGTGGCGCGCTGGCGCAGGAGCGTACTGGAGGCCAGCGTGAGCCGCCATTGCGGATGGCTCTTGCGCAGAAATTTAAGCGCTTCCGCGGCGAGCGAGCGCGATTGGTTGAATCCGCGCTGCGCGTACTTCGAAGGGTGCAGCGGCACGGGAATCACCAGCATCTCCGCCGGAGCTTCGCCCGCAAGTTGTGCGATGGCTGCGGCGAGCATACGGCCCAACCCGGTGGATGCCGGATGCAGGCGGTCGTATTTGAGCGCGTGAATGGCCTCACGCATGCGGCCCTGATAGACACCATAGAAAACGGCGCGGACAAACGGCGGAGGCGCCATGCGGCAGGCGCGACACAGCGCGTAGATTCCGGTTCCAGGCGGGGCGGCGAGCGCGTCGCCGCAACGCCGACACGTGGGCGTCGCCTGGAGGGGGAATTCTGTCCAGCAAACATCACAAATTGGCACGAAAGAGAGCCGCGGCAGAAGTGAGCCGCACAGGGAACAGGACGCGGGGAAAAGCGCGCAACTTAAACTGTCCACGGGACTTCGCAGCACGCGAACCACCGCGCGCCAGCGCGTTATCTGCGACGATGGAACGTCGGTCACGGCAATGAGGGAGTCCTTGTGGAAGACGCACCTCGCTTAACGGGTCATGCCGGTTCCATGCAGCCCGTTGCCGCCAGTATAACGCAGTAGTGATTGGGGCTCCAGCACGAGTCTCAGCGAAGGCTCTGGGCAGCGAAAGACGGGCCGCGTCTTCCGCTGCCCCTTGTTGGATGTTTCAATTGATGCTCCGCGCAGATTCAGAGCAGGCGTTCATGTGGAGAGATGGCTTCCCGCCGAACGCTTGCCGTTTGGCGATCAGCGATTGTGGCCGCTGTGCGCGTGCTGCCGCTCTTCTTCACGGCCAGCTTCGCGTTCACGTTCCAGTTCGCGTTCACGCTCCACGCCCGTTTGGCTATCGCGATGCGCGCTGTCACTAACGTTGTGCGCGGCGTCCTTCACGTCTCCCCACGCCTTTTGCGCTTTGCCTTTCACCTGCTGTGCCGCACCTTCCACCTGGGTGCTGGTGTCGCCTGTCCATTCGCCCACTTGGCGCTTTGCACGTCCTGCCGCATCGTTGACTGCGCCTTTCACCTGGTCCTTGTTCATGGGTTCACCTCGAATTCATGGTTGCGTGCATATTCGGTTGTGCCGCCTGCATTTTTTCCGGGCGGCAAAAATACCTTACATCCGGCGGCCCTTGCAGTTAGACCGCTCTTCTGCCCGTGATCAGTTGAATGAGCAGTACGACAAGAGCGACCACGAGGAGGATATGAATGAATCCTCCCAGCGTGTACGACGAAACCACGCCCAACAGCCACAACACCAAGAGGATTACAAAAATCGTCCAAAGCATCTTTCACCTCCACGAGTTTTCTTTCCTGCCCATCAGATCGCTTGGACGCCGTGCGAACGTTGCGGGTTGTTCGCTCTTGAATGTGCTGGGAAATAAAGATGCGGGGATCCGGTGGGAAAAAGTTGTTGCATTGATCGCGGATGAAAATGCAGCGCGGAGTTTTCTCCGCGGCGAAACTCATGCTCGAATGGGAGGCAGCCCGGCGTGCACGCGGGGCATCAAAGTGCAGACGGCTTGTTCAGCTTAGGAGGTCGACATGTTACTGATCATCTTGATTCTTCTGATCCTTGGATTCGGATATGGCGGTTACCGCGTTGGGCCTGGATGGGGGTACTACGGCGGAGGAGGCCTCAGCCTCGTTCTCACCATCATTCTCATTCTGCTTCTACTGAGAGTGATTTGATTGAGATGGCAGGAGACAGGCGCGCGGGAGTTTTGAAAACCCCCTCTGCTGCCAATCAGGAGAGCGGCGCTGATTTGCAGCGCGCTAAAAAACCCCTGCCAGGTAGGCTTCAGCAGGTTGCAGCTTCTCAGACTTCGAGCCGCATCGAGCGAGAACTACCGGCGAAAGCGTGATGACCGGGCATTGGGTGTGGGCCAGGATCTTATAGACCACACCGTGGCGAGTGATGGCGGCAAAAGCCGAAGCACCCTGCGCACCGAGAACGATCAGGTCGGCGCGCTGTGTGTGGCACTGATAAAGCAGCTCCTCAGTCGGGTCGCCGGGAACCACGATGGTCTGGACGACGACCTGGCCCCGCAACTCGGTTGGAATCAGCGCGAGCATGCCTGCTTCGACTTCATCGAGCGAACGGCCGGCTAGGAACTCCGCGCGTTCCTGGGGGCGGATGACGTGCTGAAGGATGAGACGCGCGCCGTGCTGCGCCGCCAGTTCCGCGGCAAAGGCGGCTACGACAGTGCTGGCTTCATGCAGGCTGACGGCACAGAGGATAGTGCGCGTCGCAAAGTTGCTATAGCTCCCGTCGACCACGTCGGGGCCGATGATGTAGACCGGCGAACTGGCGGTGCGCAACACCGCCTCAGCCACAGAACCGACTAACAACTTGCCGATGGGGCCCGGCGAGTGCGTGCCCATCACGATGCGTTCGATTTCGCGCTCGTGCGTGTAGGCGAGGATTTCGTCGGCGGGCAGCCCCGGACGCACCACGACCTCGCAATGGATGCCCGCCTCGCGAGCGCGCTGCGCGAGAGGCTCCAGATGCTGCTTCTCGCTGCGCGCTGCCGCGGCGTAGTCGTAATAACGGATGCCAGAGGCCTCAGAAGCGGCCACGACCAGGGTGTCGTAAGCATGAAAAAGGATGAGATCCGAGGCGAACTCCTGGGCCTGTGCCAACGCGAACGCGAAGGCCTTCTGGTTGGCTGGTATCTCGGAGGCGAAGAGAATAGTGGAGGGTTTACTCCAACCTGGCTTCAATGCGGCTGCCATGGGAACCTCGTTGCGGTGCGTTCAAATGGTTGCAGATTTCAAGAGGTTTAGCGGTGTTTCATCGCACATTGCTAGGTGATGCATTTCACCCTGGCTCGTTCCGGACGTCTGCAACCCGGCGAACAACTGCCTGCTCCGCCACTATAGATCCTGAATTGGAGGCGGATGCGGCCGCAATTGAGATGATTGTGTTCCTGATTCCCAAATTTGTCCAGCGAGGCGGCGAGCGGGGCCGATTCAGGCGCATAAGGTGATCTAAATCACAGCTTGACGGGCCGCGAAACTGCTCTTCTAGAGTGGAATCGAGGTCGTCGGAAGCGGTTTTCCGGCTCGCGGTACTCAATGTTCTATCCGAGGCCAAGGAAAGATTCGAGCCCGACTCCGTCCCACCCCAGGCGCCTGAAGAGCGGTGCCCGACGACCCCGATCTCTTGGAGGTCCTTCACAATGCAGCCCATGCAACCGATGCACAATATTCCCGCCCGCGGCGGGATCGATTACGACGAGTCGCCATTTCTTGCCATCTGGGAGATCACGCAGTCCTGTGATCTGGCCTGCAAGCACTGTCGCGCCGCCGCGCAACCCATTCCGCACCCGGACGAATTGACGCATGAGGAAGGCAAGGCGCTGATCGACCAGATCGCCGACATGCACATTCCGATCTTCGTCTTCACGGGCGGCGATCCGCTGAAGCGTAAAGATGTTTTTGAGTTGATCCGCTACGCCGCGGGTAAGGGCGTGCAGGTGGCCGTGACGCCGAGCGCTACTCCGCTGCTCACGCGTGAACAGATTTTCAAGATGAAAGAAGCCGGCGTGGTGCGGCTCGGCATCTCGCTCGACGGCTCTTGCCCTGAGATTCACGACGCCTTTCGCGGTCTGCCCGGCGCGTGGGCGCGCACCATTCAGGCGATTGAGTGGGCCGGCGAGGCCGGCATTCCGATTCAGGTTCACACCACCATCAGCCGCCACAACGCGAACGACCTCGACAACCTGTGCAATCTGTTCGAGAAGCTCGCCATCGTGATGTGGAATGTGTTCTTCCTGGTTCCGGTGGGACGCGGCCAGTTGGACGACCTGCTCAGTGGCGAGGAGTTCGAGCAGGTGTTTGGCAAGATTTACGAGCTCTCGCGCCGCGCCAACTTCCAGATCAAAACCACGGAAGCGATGCACTACCGCCGCTACCTGCTTCAGCACAACCTTGAAGAGAAGAAGATGGGGCACGGGCACGGCCACCCCGGCGCGGCTTTGAAAGGGCACGACTTCAGTCGTGCCGAAAACTCCGCCAAGAATAATGAGGGGGCTTTAGCCCCCGCCTACGAACCCGGCGCGCCCACTTCCGACGGCCAGACGCGCGCCATGAGCTGGGCGACGCGGCGCGTGAACGACGGCAAGGGATTCGTCTTCATCTCGCACATGGGCAATGTGTATCCCAGCGGATTTTTGCCCATCCACGCAGGCAACATCCGCGAAACGCCGCTCAGCGAGATCTACCGCAACGCGCCGATCTTCAAGGCGCTGCGCGACACCAAGCGCCTGGAAGGCAAATGCGGCGCGTGCGAGTACAAGGAGATCTGCGGAGGGTCGCGAGCACGGGCCTACGCGCTCACCGGCGATCCGCTCGCCGCCGAACCGTGCTGCATCTACCAGCCGAAGAACTGGGATCCGGAGCGCGAGCAGACGGCGGAAGCGTTCAAACAGCCGTTGCCGGTGGGGACGCTGGTGACGCTGTAAGGCTTCGCCTTAATGGCCGTGCGCCGTCGCGTCGGCCTTGCCTTTGAAGCGCGAGTAGACGAAGACTTCGTAGCCGATTGCCAAGATCATTCCAAAGATCCACCATGCGAGGCCCACGGCCAGCGTGTGCGGGCCGGAGATCGCGCGGGTGAGAGTAATGTCGTTGGCTGCGCCGGTCGTTGCGGGCAGCAGCACCGGGTACAAGCCCCAGCAGGCCCCGGCCAGCATGAAGAAGAGATACAAGCATGAGGCGAGAAAGGCCTTCAGCGGCTCGCGCTTGCGGTTCCAGAGCCATAGGGCGGCGAGCGAAGCGATAACTCCCGCGGGAATGACGAAGGTGAAGGGATAATTGAAATAGTTGTCGAGGCTCGCGGGACGCACAGCGATTGTGGCGAAGAGGCTGACGACGGTGAGCGCCACAAGAATGAGCCACAGCGGCGAAACCACGTTGCGCGCGCGCTGCTCGAGATCCCCCGAGGTTTTGAGCGCGAGCCACAAAGCGCCGTGCAGCGTGAGCGCGGTGAATGCAACGAGGCCGCCGATGACCGTGTACCAATCGAGAATGCCGGGCGCGACGCCGGGTTGCCAGTTGGTCCACAGGGGCAGGAAGAAATACCCATCGGCATTGATGGGCACGCCGCGCAGCACGTTGGCCAAAGCCGCGCCAAAAAAGATGGTGAGGAGAGCGCTGGAAAAACCGAAAACGCCATCGAGCAGCGAGCGCCAGACGCCGACGTCGAGGTGGTTGCGCATTTCGAGGCTCACGCCGCGCAGCACCAGCAGCCAAAGCACGATCATGAGCGGGAGATAGAAGCCGCTAAAGGCCGACGCGTAGAGAAGCGGAAAGGCGAAGTAGAGCGTGCCGCCGCCGGCCAGGAGCCACACTTCGTTGCCGTCCCACACAGGACCGATGGAGGCCAGCGCGGCTTTGCGCTCGGCCTCGGTGCGCATCAGAAACATGTGCAGCACGCCCACGCCCAGGTCGAAGCCGTCGAGCACCACGTACCCAACGATCATGACCGCAACCAGCCAGAACCAGAGAAAACCCATATGCAGCTCCTTGAAGCAGAGAAAGCGAGTTAGCAAGTCAGCGAGTCAGCGAGCCGGCGTTTAAGCCGATTCTCGATCACGATGCGGTCGCCAGGTACGCGACGCAAACGCTTGGAACTGTCGTGTTCGAACTCCCGATAGCAAAGGACGACAAGAGTGATTCCATGCCGTGGCAACACTTCCGCACGCCGACGGTCATAAAGTTTTCGTTGTTCGCCACGTGTCATGTTGGATACGGTTTTGCGTTGGTCGAAGAATGGAGTTCGCTCGCAGTGCTGACGTTCGTGATATTCCACCACGAGATTGCGTTCTGGGTAATAAGCATCAACGGGCAAGCGGGACTGCCTTCCGCTTTTGCCGGGGTCACCGAGGAGAAAGTCGAATCTATGTCCGCGATGGGCCTTCAGACCGAGAATGTCGTCGCAAAGATCCACAATGTACGTTTCGTCCTTCGGTCGTGGCATATCCTCAAATCCTTCAATCCGCTTGGACTGTTTCTGCGGCAATGGCTTTTGGTTCGGGCCCATTGTCGATCTCGCGATAAACGAGCACGGTGAACAGCAGCCCCAGCAGCGTGTAGAGTCCCATGAAGCCGAGCAGCGTGAACAACCCGTTGCTCGCGGAAACGGTGTCGGAGAAGCCCTCGCTGGTGCGCATCAATCCATAGATGAGCCAGGGTTGGCGGCCCAGTTCGGCGGTCATCCATCCGGCGGTGTTGGCGATGTAGGGCAGCGGAAAACTGAGCAGCAAGGCCCACAACACCCACCGCGACGTGGCAAGCCGCCCGCGCCAGAGCAGGAACGCGGAGACCAGCATCAGCAGCACGAACCACGTTCCGAGCCCCGCCATGATGTGGTAGGAGTAAAAGAGCAGCGGCAGTGCGGTAGGCCACTGATCGCGCGGAAACTGATCGAGCCCCTTCACCTCGGCCTTGGTGGTGCCGTAAATGAGAAAGCTCAACACATCGTTCACGACGATGGGATTGTCGATCTGACCGGTCTCCTCGTTGGGCTGGCCCATGAGGACGATGGGCGCGCCCACTTGGCTCGAGAAGAGGCCCTCCATGGCCGCAATGGCCGCGGGCTGGTTCTGCGCCACATATTTTCCGGCCAGGTCACCGGTGGGAAAAATGATGAGGATGGATGAAATGACGCCCGCGATGACGCCCACCTTGAGAAAGATACGGCCGTACTCCTGACTCTTGCCCTCCAGCAGATAGAAAGCGCCCACGGCGGCCATGACGAACGAGCCCGTGACGACCGCGCCGGTCATGTTGTGCATGTACTGTAAGATCGCCCAGGGATTCAGCAGCAGTTGCCAAATGCTGAGCATTTCGAAATGCCCGTCTGCCATGCGGGCATAGCCAACGGGATGCTGCATCCACGCGTCGGTAACGATGATGAAGAAGCCGGAGATCCACGAGCCCAGCCACACCATGACCGCGGAGAACCAGTGCAGGCGTGGCGAGATGCGCTTTTCGCCGTAAAGGAAGAGGCCGAGAAACGCCGACTCGAGGAAGAAGCTGAAGACGCCCTCCATGGCCAGCGGCTGGCCGATGACTCCGCCGGAAAGCCGCGCGAAGCGCGCCCAGTTGGTGCCGAACTGGAACTCCATGGGAATGCCGGTGACCACGCCCATGATGAAGTTGATGCCGAAGATGCGGCCCCAGAAGCGCGCCGCTCGGTCCCAAACTTCGTTGCGCGTGCGCAGCGCCACCGTTTTGAGCACGACGATCAGCAGAGCCAGGCCCATGGTGAGCTGCGGAAACAGATAGTGGAAGGTGACGGTGAAGGCAAAATGCAGCCGGTGGATGATCTCGGCGTTCATCGAAAGCCTCCTGCTGTGGGGCATGCGAGGGTGGACGGGGACAAGATGCGGCCTGAGGTTAAGTACAACCGCTCGATGACATCGAACTGGCCGCGGTTTCAGGGCAGGAGCACGGAGACTCCTGCTCCGCTCCGATTCTAGCTCTTCCGGTCATTTTGATCACTTGCCGCAACTGGGCCCCGCCTTGGTTCTATTCTTAGAGTGCGCGTCTTCCTGAGAGGTTTCTGGCGCACATGGATAAGCCGCAAGTTGCTGTAAGGATGGAGTGAGGTCAAGGAATGCGGATTGCGATCATTGGCGGCGGCATTGCAGGTTTGGCGGCAGCCTATGAACTGGATAAAGCGCGCGCGGCCGGCGCGGCAGTGGAGTACACGCTGTTTGAGGAGCGGCCGCGGCTGGGCGGGTCACTTGCCTCGGAAATTGTGGACGGCGCGGTGCTGGAGCGCGGGCCCGACTCGTTCCTGACAGAAAAACCCGCGGCGGCCGAGCTTTGCCGCGAATTGGGACTGGGCGGCGAGCTGATTCCTTCAAACGACGCCGCGCGCAAAACATATATTGTTACCCGCAATCGCCTGGTGGCGCTGCCTGACGGGCTGATGTTCCTGGTACCGACCAAGCTGGTGCCGACGGCGCTTACGCGGCTGTTCAGCGTGCGCACCAAGATGAGGATGGCGCTGGAGCTGCTGATTCCTCCGCGGCCCAGCGAAGGCGATGAGTCCGTTGCGGCGCTCGTCAAGCGGCACTTTGGGCAGGAGGCGGTTGACCGGCTCGCCGATCCGCTGCTGAGCGGAATCTATGGCGGCGATGCGACGCAATTGAGCGCGCAAACCGTGCTGCCGCGGCTGGTGGAGATGGAGACGAAATACGGCTCACTGACGCGCGGCATGCTGGCCGCACACCGGAAGATGCGGGCGATGGCGAAGAGTTCATCGGACGGAGCGAGTCGCGGAGGCGCAATCTTTACCGCGCTGCGCGGCGGCATGGGCCAATTGGTGGACGCGATCACGCAGCGGCTCGATGCGGACAGTGTGCGCACCTCGACCTCGGTGAACGGAATCGAGAAGACGGCGCAAGGCTGGAAAATTGCAGCGGGCGGAGCAAGCGAGAATTTCGATGCACTGATCATGGCCGCGCCTGCGTGGACTGCCGGAGAGTTGTTGACGCCGGTCGACGCCGAACTAGGCGCCGAGCTCGGCGGCATTCCGTATTCTTCTTCGATTACTGTGAATCTGGTTTACGACGAAACCAAGATCGGTCCTCTGCCGGATGGCTTCGGCTTTCTGGTTCCGGCCGTGGAAGGCCGCGCCATGCTGGCCTGCACCTTTGTGCATCGCAAGTTCCTGGGACGCACGCCGCCGGGAAAGGCGGTTTTCCGCGCATTTCTCGGTGGCATGAAGCGCACCGATTTGCTCGCCGAGAGCGACCAGGCTCTCGTGGAAGTTGTCCGGCGCGAGATGCGAGAGATCCTGGGCGCGAAGACCTTCGGTGCGAAGGTTGAGCCGGAGTTTGCGCAAGTGACGCGCTGGCGCCGCGCCATGGCGCAGTATGCCGTGGGCCACAAGGCGCGTATGCAGCGGGTGAACGCACGCGTCGCTGTGCTGCCCGGATTGCGGCTGGTCGGGAATGCCTACGACGGCATCGGCGTGCCCGATTGCATCCGTCTGGGGCGCAAGGCGGCGCGCGAACTGGCGGGTGTCCCCGAACCGGCGGCTGCCGTCAAACGTTAGGGTCCCCGTATACTTTGCCCCGTATACTCTGCGTAGACCATGTCTACGCGCAGCGACACATTTCTCTCGACGATTCTGGCCACGACGCGCGCCACATTGGACGCGACGAAGGCGGACGTGCCCGTCGCGGATCTGGAGCGCCGCGCCGCCGACCACCATCCGCGCGGATGGGCTGCCGCGCTGCGCCGCCAGGCTGCACTGGGACCCGCAGTCATCGCCGAGATCAAGAAGGCTTCGCCTTCAAAAGGCCTGATTCGCGCGGCCTTCGACCCCGCATGGCTGGCACGGCGTTACCGCACAGGAGGGGCCGCGGCGCTTTCCGTACTCACCGATGAACCGTACTTTCAGGGCAGCCTGCGCAACCTGGAGTTGGCTTCGGCGGCGGCGCCACTGCCCTGCCTGCGCAAGGATTTCATTATCGACGAGTACCAGATTGTCGAGGCGCGGGCGCATCGCGCCGATGCCATTCTTCTGATTGCCGCCGCATTGAGCGCCGCTGAGTTGAAGCGCTTTGCCGAGGCGGCGCACGAGCTTACGCTCGATGTGCTGGTGGAAGTGCATACCGCCGATGAGCTCGCAGAAGTGCTCGCCGCGCTGGGTGAGACCGGCGCCGACGCAATCGGCGTGAACAACCGCGACCTGAAGTCCTTCGACGTGAGCCAGGAAATCTCGCTGGCGCTTGTCGATCAAATCCCATCGAGCGTGGTGCGCGTGACAGAGAGCGGCATTTCGATGGCCGAAGATATCGCCCGCCTGCGCAAGGCCGGATTCGATGCGTTCCTGATCGGCGAAAGCCTGATGCGCCAGCCCGACCCCGGCGAGGCGCTGGCCGCGCTGATTGGCGGCGCTATTAGTAGGCGGTCGGCTAGCGAAGCTCTTGCGGCGATGCCGAATGTCGGACTTGACTCGGACTTCGAGTTTAGCGATGAATCAGGCCGTCCGCTCCCGTTTCAGGACGACTTGCCGAAAGAAAAATGAGCCTCTGGATCAAAATTTGCGCCAACACCTCACTGGCCGACGCGCAACTGGCCGCGGAAGCCGGCGCCGATGCGGTGGGATTTGTGTTTGCGCCCAGCCCGCGGCGCGTGACGCCGGGATTTGTTGCGAGGGTCGTGCCGCAGTTGCCGGCGGCGCTCGATAAGATCGGCGTTTTTGTCGATGCGGGGTTTGAAGAGATTGCGGCTACGGTGGAAGCAGCGGGCCTGACGGGCGTGCAACTGCATTTTGACGCGCCAGCCGCGTTGCCGGCACAATTGCGCGGGAGATTCGGAGCCAAGTTGCGCATTCTGGGCGTGGTGCACTTCGATGCAAGGGCCGGGAAGCGCGTGGCGGCGATTGCGCGCGATACACATATTGATGCGTTGCTGGTGGACTCGCGCACGGCCGCGGCGGTGGGCGGCACGGGCGTCGCCTTCGATTGGGCCGCTGCCGGCAAGACCCTTTTCCAAAACGCAAGAGCGCGCGAGCGCTTCATTGCGGCGGGTGGATTGACGCCGGAAAATGTTGCGGAAGCGATTGCGACACTTCGCCCGTGGGGCGTGGATGTGGTGAGCGGGGTCGAGTCCGCACCGGGGTGCAAGGATGCGGCGAAGGTGCGGGCGTTTGTTGCCAATGCGCGTGCGGCGAATGTTTCTGTGATTTGACGAATAGAGGGAATCTCGTGGAGGTGCGCGATGGAGGGAGAAAGCAACGGACGCGTGCGGGTCTCGCCGTTGGAAATTGATCCTGAGCAGTTCCGTTTGTTGGGTCACGAACTCATTGACCGAATCGCAAAACTGCTGGAGTCGCTCCCAACGCGACCCGTCACGCGCGGCGAATCGCCGCTCGATATTCGCAAGGCTCTCGATGCCGATCGCGGCCTGCCGAGCTGCGGTGAGGATCCAGGTCAACTGCTGCATCGCGCCGCGGACCTGCTCTTCGACCACTCCTTGTTCAATGGGCACCCGCGATTCTGGGGATACATCACCTCATCTGCGACACCCATCGGGGCACTCGGCGAGTTGCTTGCCGCTGCTGTAAATCCGAATGTCGGTGCTTGGCCGCTCTCTCCGATGGCCAGTGAAATCGAAGCCCAGACCATTCGCTGGATCGCAGAGATGCTGGGCTATCCCCAAGAGTGCGGCGGCTTGCTTGTGAGCGGCGGAAACATGGCCAACATTGTTGGGTTTCTCGCCGCGAGACAGGCGAAGGCGGGCCGCGAGGTACGCACGGCCGGATTGGGCGACGCACGGCTGCGGGTCTACTGTTCAAAGGAAACGCACACCTGGGTACAAAAAGCCGCGGATATTGCGGGCATGGGCACGGATGCAATCCGTTGGATCGCCACAAACGATCGGATGCAGATTGACGTCTCCGCGCTGCGGCAACAGATTGAGGCAGATCGCGCTGCCGGCGAAAGGCCGATCCTGGTAGTGGGAAACGCCGGGACCGTGAGCACGGGCGCCGTAGATTCGCTCACTGATCTGGCGGCGATCTGTCGCGAATTCGATCTCTGGTTTCATGTGGACGGCGCCTATGGCGCAATGGCGGCGATTGTTCCCGAGGCTTCTCCACAGTTTGCCGGCCTTGGCGGAGCGGACTCAATTGCGATGGATCCTCACAAGTGGCTCTATGCGCCGCTCGAGGCCGGATGTGCGCTGGTACGCAACCGCGAGAAGCTACGCGATGCATTCTCATACCATCCGCCGTACTACCACTTTGAAACGGAGGCGATCAATTATTACGACCTTGGCCCGCAGAATTCGCGCGGCTTTCGGGCGCTGAAGGTATGGCTGGCGCTGCAGCAGGCGGGCCGCGACGGTTATGTGCAGACAATCGCGGAAGACATTCGCCTGGCGGGCGAACTCTTTCGACAGATCGCGCAAACTCCGCAGCTGGAAGCGCTCACGCAGAGCCTTAGCATTACGACCTTCCGGTTTATTCCGCGTGATCTCAAGCCCGGCGGCGACGAGATTGAAGGCTATCTTGATCAGTTAAACAACGAACTGCTCACGCGCTTGCAGAACAGCGGCGAGGCGTATCTCTCGAATGCAATCGTGCGCGGCAGGTTCGCGTTGCGCGCGTGTATTGTGAATTTCCGGACGACGCAGGCAGATATTGAAGCGCTGCCGCCACTCATCGTTCGGATCGGGGAAAAAACAGATGCGGAGTTGCGACCGGCGCCCCTGCGGCGGTAAGGCCGGCTCTCATAATGGTGAGTGCCCACGACACCAGTGGTACTTCGGTACCTTTCTGCGCCCCTTAGTATACTGGTGATTCCCCAGCTCAATCGGGCAGACAAGGCGCAGGAGTTCCTCATGGCATCGGTCATTCTTCCGGCAAATCCCTCCGAGTCGCGGCCCGGGCGCTTCGGCGTCTATGGCGGGCGCTACGTGCCGGAGACGCTGGTGGCGGCGCTGGACGAACTGGAGCACGCCTACGAAGAAGCCAAGGCGGATGCGGCGTTCCAGGCCGAGCTGAGTTCTCTGCTGGCCGACTACGCGGGACGGCCGACGCCGCTCTATTTCGCCAAGCGGCTCACGGAATCGCTGGGCGGGGCGAAGATTTATCTCAAGCGCGAAGACCTGCTGCACACCGGCGCGCACAAAATTAACAACGCGCTCGGCCAGGGACTGCTGGCCAAACGCATGGGCAAGAAGCGCGTGATCGCCGAGACCGGCGCGGGCCAGCACGGCGTGGCGACGGCGACGGTTTGCGCGCTGCTGGGCCTGGAATGCGTGGTCTACATGGGCGACGTGGACATGGAGCGCCAGGATCTGAACGTCAAGCGCATGCGCCTCCTGGGCGCGGAGGTGCGCGGCGTCTCGTCGGGATCGAAGACGCTCAAAGACGCGATCAGCGAGGCCATGAGGGACTGGGTCACGAACGTGCGGACCACTTATTATCTTTTAGGCAGCGCGCTGGGTGCGCATCCCTATCCCACCATGGTGCGCGACTTTCATCGCTGCATCGGCCGCGAGATGAAAGCGCAGATTCTTGCCAAGGAAGGCCGGCTGCCGACCGCGGTTATCGCATGTGTCGGCGGCGGATCGAATGCCATCGGCGCGTTTTACGAGTTTATTAACGACCGGCAAGTGCGGTTGATCGGCGTAGAGGCCGGAGGGCGCGGCACGGCGCTGGGCGAGCACGCGGCCCGATTCCAGGGCGGGGCGCCGGGAGTGTTGCAGGGTACGTTTTCTTACGTTCTGCAAGATGACGATGGGCAAATCGCGCTCACGCACTCGGTTTCCGCGGGCCTCGATTACGCCTCGATCGGTCCCGAGCACGCCATGCTGCACGACACGGGCCGCGCGGAATACGTTTCGTGCGATGATGCGGCCGCTCTGGATGCAGTGATGAAGCTGGCGAGGACCGAAGGCATTCTGCCTGCGCTCGAGAGCGCGCATGCAGTGGCCGAGGCCATGCGCATCGCGCCGACGTTTAAGCCACATGAAATACTGGTGGTGAATCTTTCAGGCCGCGGCGACAAGGATATGGGGATTCTTGCGCGCGAGTTGAAGTTGTAAGTTTTCGAGAGCTTTTCAATGCCGATTCGTTTCGATCACAAGCCGGGTTTGGTGGTCTATCTGACCGCAGGCGACCCGTCTCTCGAGGCCACGCGCGAGATTGCTGTTGCGGCCATTGACGCGGGCGCAGACGTGATCGAACTGGGCGTACCGTTCAGCGATCCGCTCGCCGACGGCCCCGTCATCCAGCGTGCCATGGAGCGCGCCCTGGCTCACGGAACGCGACTCAAGGATGTGCTGGTCCTGGCCCGCGAGATTCGCGCTGCCCGACCCGCGGCGGGCCTGGTGATTTTCAGCTATCTGAATCCGATTTTGCGCTACGGCCTCAAGAAATTTGCCGACGATGCGAAGGCCGCAGGCGCAGACGGGGTGCTGGCCACCGACATGATTGTGGAAGAGGCCGCAGAGTATCTTGCGGAAATGGATCGCGCGGATCTGGCGCCGATTTTTCTCGCCGCGCCCACCAGTCCCGACGCGCGGCTTGAGGCCATAGCCTCGCACTCCAAAGGTTTTGTGTACGCCATCTCGCGCACCGGCATTACGGGCACTCAAGCTGCCGTGGCCACGGATGCGGCGGCGCTGGTCGGACGCATTCGGCGATGGAGCAAGCTGCCGGTGGCCGTGGGGTTCGGTATCAGCAACGCGGAACACGTCGCGCAGGTGGCGGAGTTCGCAGATGCCGCCGTGATTGGCAGCGCGATTGTCGAGCTGATTGAGCGCGCGACGCCAGAGACAGCGCCGGACTCGGTGGCTCGATTTATCAAGGGCCTGCGCCTGCCCCATGCAGCGCTGGCCCGGTGAGAAGAACAGCTTCTAGCCTCTAGCTTCTAGCTCCGGGCCTGTCCTAAGGTGGATCAGGCCGCAGAGGTTTGCGCCAGCGGGATGGAGCTAGAAGCTAGTAGCTAGCCGTTAGAGGATGCAATGGACATCGAAGAATTCCGACTCCGCATCGATGAGCTGGACCGCCAGCTGGTCGCGCTGCTCAGTGAGCGGGCGCGCGCCGCGCAGACGATCGGCCGCATGAAGGCGGCCACTTCGCTCCCGGTGTACGAGCCGGAGCGCGAAAAGATCGTCTACGCGAATGTGCGCGCAGCCAACAAGGGCCCGCTGCCCGACATCGAGCTGACGCATATCTACGAGCGCATCATCGACGTGATGCGGGCATTGCAGCGCAACGAGCTGGCTAGCCAGAGACACGCCCAGGCCGCCGATCAAGAAGGCGGAGCGCAGGGCCACGCCACGGACGCAGAGACGCCCGAGACAGGGAATAAATCATGATTGTCGCAATGCAGGTTGGTGCCACCGAAGAACAAGTCGATGCCGTGATCAGCGCCATGGGAGAGGCGGGCGTGGACGTGCACCGCACGACAGGCGAGTTCCAAACCATTCTGGCCGGCGTCGGCGCCACCGGTTCGCTCGACCTGACGAAGTTTGAAATGCTTCCGGGCGTGTTGCACGTGCACCGCATCAGCGCTCCTTACAAGCTGGCCGGGCGGGCGTGGCGGCCAGAGGGTACGGTTGTCGAGTTCAGGAACGGCGAGAAGATCGGCGGCGAGAAGGTGGCCGTGATCGCCGGGCCCTGCGCCGTGGAGAATCGCGACCAGATCTTCGCCATTGCCGCAGCCGTGAAGGCCGCGGGCGGAGGATTTCTGCGCGGCGGAGCCTACAAGCCGCGCAGCTCGCCATATTCGTTTCAGGGGCTGGGCATTCCGGGCCTCGAACTGATGCGCGAGGCCGCCGACGCGAATGGACTGGCGGTGGTGAGCGAGGTGATGGAGATTGCGCAGATCGAGCCCATGCTGCCGCTGGTAGATTGCTTCCAGGTGGGCGCGCGCAACATGCAGAACTTCAACCTTCTGCGCGAGCTGGGCCAGGTGCGCAAACCGATTCTGCTGAAGCGCGGCATTGCGGCCACGGTGGAAGAGCTGCTGCTTTCGAGCGAGTACATTCTCTCCGGCGGCAACTACGAGGTGATTCTCTGCGAGCGCGGCATCCGCACCTACGAAACCGCCACGCGCAATACGATGGACATAGCGGCCATTCCGGTGCTGAAGAAGCTCTCGCACCTGCCGGTAGTGGGCGATCCCTCGCACGGCACTGGTCGCCGCGACATGGTTCCCGCCATGGCCAAGGCTGCGGTGGCTGCGGGCGCGGACGCAGTGCTCCTGGAGATTCATCCCAACGCCGACAAGGCAGTTTCCGACGCGGCGCAGACGCTCTTTCTCGACCAGTTTGAAAAGCTGGTGGGCGAACTTCGCGTTCTCGCCGGGGCCGTCGGCCGCACCCTGTAAGATGGAGCGGGACGAGCGGAGTTAGCGGCGTTAGCCGCGCTTCGCGTGTGTTAGCAGAGTCCGGGTTTTTCCTAACTTCGCTAACAACGCTAACTCCGCTTCTGAAAGACGCGCATGATCGATCGCATCTCCATCCTCGGCACCGGGCTTCTCGGCACCTCAGTCGGTCTCGCTCTGCGCGCTGCGGGTTACCAGGGCAGCATTATTGGCTGGAACCGGAGTCCCGAACAGGGGAATGTTGCGCTGAAGATGGGCGCAATCGATTCGCTTTCAGTGGATCCGATTGAAGCCGCGCGAGCGAGCCAGATGACGCTGCTGGCCGTGCCCATCTACGCCACGCTCGATTTCATGGAGAAGCTGGCGCCGGTGCTCGGCCCCGATCAGCTTGTGACAGACGTCGGCAGCACCAAGCGCGTGATTTCTGAAACCGGCACGCGGCTCTACAACACACCGGAGCGCGCGGCGTTCCTTCCCGGACATCCGATGGCGGGCAAGGAGCGCGGCGGCGCGGCTCTCGGCGATGCCAATCTCTTTCGCGGCGCAGTGTGGCTCTTCACCGACGATCCCGCGGCCGAGCGCTCGCCGCAAGCGGCGGCTCTGGTAAAGGAATGGCGCGAGTGGGTGACGAAGATGGGCGCGAAGACGCTCGATCTCGATGCCGCGCGCCACGATGAGCTGGTAGCGTGGGTGAGCCACCTGCCGCAATTCACGGCTACTGCGTTGAGCGCGCTGCTGGAAGAGGAAGTGGGCGACGCGCCCGAGCTCAAAGACGTGGGCGGACGCGCGCTACGCGAGATGACGCGGCTGGGTGCGAGTCCGTTTTCGATGTGGCGCGACATTGCCCACACCAACACCGAAGCTGTGGAGCGCGCACTGCTGGCGCTGGAGCAGCGTCTCGCTTATTTGCGCGAGAACCTGCGCACGCCTGTGCTGCGCGATGAGTTCGAGCAGGCGAATAAGTTCCGGCGAGAATAAACGCCAGCGATCCAGCGCCGCTTTCATCGTCGCTTTTGATTCGTGTGCTATCGTGATCGTTGCCGGCCCCGTGCTTGCGAATTGCCCTCTCTGCATTGGGCCAACCCAGGAGAAAACAAGATGCGAAACCTACAGGCGATCATGCTGTCGATGGCGGTGCTCGTGGCCGGTTCTATGCCCGCTCTGGCCCAAACCAAATGGGATGTGACAAAGACCGTGCACATCGGTGGCGACGGCGGATGGGATTATGCGACCGTCGATTCGCAGACGCACCGGCTGTTTCTTACGCGCACTACGCACACGCAGGTGATCGATGCCGCTTCAGGGAAGGTGCTCGGCGACATACCCGGCCAGACGCGAGCGCACGGCGTAGCGATTGTGCCGTCGTTGAACCGCGGCTTTATTACCGATGGCGGCGGCAGCGGGGCCATCATTGTCTTCGACCTGAAAACCTATGCGACGCTGGGCAAGCTGGCCACGATGCCCGACTCCGACGACATTCAGTACGACGCGGGAACGGGGCTGATTCTGGCCGTCTCCGGAGACGGCAACAAGCTGATGACCTTCAAGCCGGATATCGACCCCGTGAGTGGCAAGATCGATGCGCCGATCGAACTGGGCGGAGCGCCCGAGTCGCTGGTTGCCGATGGCAACGGCAAGGTTTATGTCGATCTGGCGGACAAGGACGTGGTCGCGGTGGTCGACCTGAAGACGCGGCAGGTAACTGCGCGCTGGCCGGTGGCTCCGGGAGGCCGTCCGGTGGGGCTGGCGATGGACGAGAAACATCATGTGCTGTTCGTGGGCTGCCGGAATCCGCAAAAGCTTATCGTGATGAGTACGGAAGACGGCAAAGTTGTTGCTGACCTGCCCATTGGCGCGGGCAACGATGCCGTCCAGACCGACGGCGATCGGGCCTTCGCGAGCTGCGGCGACGGGTCGCTGATCGTGGTGGACCAGAAGGATGGGAAATTTGAGGTCGAAGCGGTGGTGAAGACGCCATACGGAGCGCGCACCATGGGCGTCGACCACTCGACACACACCCTCTATCTGCCCGCGGCGGAACTGCTGCCGCTGGCGCCGGGGCAGCGCCGCCCCACGCCGAAACCGGATACCTTCATGATTGTCGAGGTCGGGCAGCAGTAGGCGCCGGGTTTCCGCAAGGGAACAGATCGTTTCGAGCAGGGCGTGGACTCGATGCGTTCGCGTCCTGCTTGAGCCGTTGCTCTGCCTATTTCGCCCGCGCGCCTCGCCAGTAAAGGGGCGAAGCCGAGTTCATCTCCCCAATCCGCACGCGGCCGTCTTCGGCTGGAAAACATATCAAGTGATTGATAGTAAGTTACTTATAAGTTCACTTTCAGTCCAAATCTAGTTCATCTCCAGTGCATCGACCTTTCGAGACCGATCGCGCAAAGTCGATCTCACCGCGCAACCCGCGGAGGAGAAAAACGATGAATCGGACAGCGATGTTTGTGATGCAGATGGCAGGTTTGGCGGTGGTTGCAGCAGCAGTTGTAGGTTCCCCGGCCTGGGCCAAGAACAACCGTGACGCGGAGACGAGCCGCGCCACCATTACGCTGCGCGTCTATGACTACGCGCAGGTGAAACCTGCAACCCTCGCGGCAGCGGAGCGGGAAGCGTCGCGGATTCTGGCGCAGGCCGGTGTAACGACGCAGTGGCAGGAATGCCCGACCTCACGCGACGCCAGGAAGGATCTCTCAGGCTGTGCGGCGGCGCAGCCCGACGACTATATCGTGTCGATCCTGCCGAACTCGATGGCGGACAAGCTCGGCAAAGGCGACACGTTCGGAGCGGCTGACGGTGGCGCATCGCACCGCGCAGCCATCTTCTACGAACGCATCAGCGAGCGGGCGGGCGGCGATACCACAGCGATGGACGTTCTGGCTGGCCGTGTGATGGCGCGCGAAATTGGCAGCCTGTTGCTGGGCACGGATGCCAGTTCCCGGACCGGCATCATGAAGGCGCGTTGGACGAGCAACGATTTGAGCGTGCTGGCTGGCAATGAGATGTACTTCACGGCGCAGCAGGCTCGCCAGATGGACACGCGCCTGGTTCAGGAAGCCCGGACGCGGCAGGCGGAGACGCAGACCAGGGTGGCAACGAATGATCGCTGATGACCGGGCATGGAGCGATCGCACAATTCGAGCTTCAGCGCGGAAGAGGGCGGCGTGTTCATGCGAACATGCCGCCTTTTAGTTGCCGTAAGCGGCGCAAACCTTGCACAACAGTAGACGCGCCAGCGACGAAAGCTCTTATTTCACGCGCATGGTCCAGATGTTGCCCGTGGTCTCCGCGTATTCATAAACAATCTGGTCGCCGAGCGGCGACCAGGCGGGATACCGCACGTAGCTGTTATCGCGCGTGTAATGGGTCAGTTGTTTCTCCTGCCGCGTGCTACGCGAGATCCAAAAGAGGTTTGTCGCGCCATTGCGATTGTTGGCAAAGGCGATCTTATCGCCGTCAGGGGCCCAGTCCCAGAGCATGTCTGGTTCCCGCTGGCCGACCTGGAGCACCGTCACGGGCCCTCCCGCTACAGGAACGGTGGCGATCCCGTTCTCGGTCTCAAAGGCTATCGTCTTTCCGTCCGGCGACCAGCATGGGTACGACATCAATCCCTTGCCGAAGGTCAACTGCTTTGCTGGACCGCCGGCCGCCTGTCCGAAGCCCGTGGGCGCGACCCACACATTCACTACGCCGCCCTCGCGCTTGCCGAACGCGATCTGCCTGCCGTCGGGCGAGACGCGAAAGGACGCACCATCCTCGGCAAGCTCTCGCAGCACCGATATGGTGCCGGTACTCAAGTCGATGGCATCGAGCACTTTATGCCCGTTCTGCTGGCCCTGGAAAGTAAGGCCGCCATGCCCGGGAAGCCATCCCATCAGATGGCGGTCGGTCGGCGTCGCTCCTACAGGATGGGCATTCTGGCCGTCCGCATCGGCAACCCACACCCCGATGCCGGAGTCCTCCCCGTTCTGTATGACCGTATAGGCGATCTGCGCGCCGTCTGGCGAGAAGATAGGATCCAACTTACGCAGCATGGTGTCATGGGTGAATGGTACGGGGTCGCCGACGACCTCTCCGGTCGAAGGCGAAATGCGAATTGATTGCAGGTTGTCGTTGGCGGCAACTGCCGAGAAGACAATGAACCGTCCATTGGCTGAGAAGCGCGGGGCCCTGTACACCACTGAGCCGGAATTTTTCGCCAACTCCGGCTCTCCTGCGACGGCGCCCTCGGGCGACAGCGGCACCCGCATGAGCGCAAACGTCAGCGCCACGGGCGTCTGCTGCTGGGAGCCCACAAAACTCTTTGAAAAATACAGATAGCGTCCGCCAGGCCCAAACACGGGGTCGTACACACCGCCCGCAACCAGCCGCTGCGGTGTGCCGCCGTTGGCCGGGATCGTCCATATCTCCTGAAGACTTGCACTGACGCTGCTAAAGGCAATCTGTTTGCCGTCGGGCGACCATGTGGGCGCGCCGTGGCCCCCATTGGGATTTCCGGGCTGCGTCAGTTGGGTGGGCGCGCCGCCCCGAGCGTCGACCATCCACAGCGTGGACGACGGAAGGGTGATGGCAAGGCCCGTCGGGCTATAGTCGAGGATTCCCACTGACTGGAACACGATGCGCGAGCCGTCGGGGGACCATGCGGGCTTGCCTCCGAACTCCGTCAGGCGGCGTGCCGTGCCGCCGAGGGCAGGAATCATCCAGATGCCACCCTTCTTGCGTGAGAAGAATGCAATCTGAGTTCCGTCCGGCGACCAGGCTGGCTGCAGGTTCTCGTTCCCATCGCTGGTGAGTTGGATCTCCCGTCCGCCCGCCGCAAGCGTCTTCACGTAGATCTCGAAGCCGCCGTTCTTGTCGCTGCTGTAGGCAACCGCGCTGCCGTCGGGCGAGAGCGACGGGTATATATCGACTCCGACGGAGGAGGTGACCTGGGTCAGGCTGGACTCGTCGAGGGTTTCGCCGCGGTTGCCGTGCAAGCGCCAACGAGCGACGAAAACGACGGCCACGAGAAGGACGGCCGCAGCAAGAAGCACGGGCAGGAGCCACCGCGTTCGGGAGGGTACCGCGGGCCGGGCGGGCGCTGGCTCCAGAACCGGCTCAACGGCAGCGGGCTGGCCGTCATCTCTTTCCGGGGACAATTCGGCGCTGAGCACCTCGACGTCGGGGACCATGAGGCGGAAGCCGCGACGCGGCAGGGTTTCAACGTAGCGGGGGCTGCCGGCCTCATCGTCGAGCGCCTGGCGCAGCTTCTTGATGGCGGTACCGATGCTGTGATCGAACTCGACGACGGTATCGTTGGGCCACAGGCGCTTGCGAATCTCTTCACGCGTCACCACTCCGCCGGGTTTTTCAAGCAGCATGAGCAGAATTTGGAACGGCTGCTCTTGCAGGCGAATGCGCGCCGATCCTCGGCGCAGCTCGCCCGCGCGCGTGTCCAACTCAAACTCGCCAAAACGGATTGTCTCTGCGCCAGTTCCGCCCACGCTAATTCACCTTCAGCTAGGCACAATTTAGCACGGGCTGCTGTTAGGTTTGATGGCCACACAATGGATGACGACCGAAGCCAACCATCTTGGCGTGTTCTTGCGCCTCCCCAGCAGGGTACCAGGCCAGTACGGAGCCTCTGCTATTCTCGGGTTGCGGACCTCACGCCGCCCTCGCGGCGATTCGATTTCGCTGCTCCGCCTTGCTTCGAGGAGTCTCACGTTCATGTCCGATCCCGCACCCCGCCCGCTCATTTCCGAAAGCACCGCTCCGGAATCCGTGGGATTCTTCCATCCATCCCGGCGGCCCTACCGCTTCACCATCCTGATGTTTATCAGCCTGCTGGTTTTGGGAAGCTATTTCGCCTACGACAGCATCGGCGCTCTCGCGCCCACGCTCATCGCGGATCTCCACCTGGACCGCAGCACCATCGGCAATCTCTACACGGCCTACTCTGTGGCCGCCATTGTCATCGTCTTTTTTGGGGGCATGCTCTACGACAAGCTGGGCCCCCGCCGAGCCAGCCTTCTGTTCTGCTTGCTCGTCCTCGTGGGCGCCACGATCGTAGCCGCAGCCCATTCCCGTTGGGAGCTCTTCGCCGGGCGGTTGATCTTCGGCGCCGGCTCGGAGTCGCTCATCGTGGTGCAGAGCGCCATCATCAGCCGCTGGTTCAAAGGCAAGGAAATGGCCCTCGCTTTCGGCATCGCTCTTACCATCAGCCGCGTCGGGACCCTCTTCAGCTTCAACACCGAGGAACTCATCGCCCGCTATTTCGGCAGCTATCGCGTCGCGCTTTGGGCGGCGGCGGCCTTCTGCCTCTTCAGTGTGCTCTGCAACCTGGTTTACAACGCCATGGATCTGCATGGCGAGAAGGTACTCGCGCTGCCGAAGCCGGACGGCGGCGACAAGATCGTCTTCTCCGATATAAAGAAGTTCAATTCTTCCTACTGGTACGTTGTCCTGCTCTGCGTCACCTTTTACAGCGCCATCTTCCCCTTCACTGCGCTCGCGACCGACATGTTCCACGACAAGTGGGGCATCCCGTTGGTCAGCGAGTCCACAGGCGGCCTCCTGTCCCAGGCCTTCGTCAATTTCCAGCACATGTTCTCGACGGCGCCGGGAATGACCAGCATCATCATCTTCGCGTCCATGGTCTTCGCGCCCTTCGCCGGCGACCTGATTGACCGCATCGGCAAGCGAGCCACACTGATGGTCGTGGGCTCCCTGGTGCTGATTCCCGCTCACCTCATCATGGGCATCACCCACTGGAATCCAGTCCCCAGCATGATCGTGTTGGGCGCAGCCTTCGTGCTGGTTCCCGCGGCCATGTGGCCCTCAGTTCCGCTGGTGGTGGAGGAGAAGCGCGTGGGCACGGCCTTTGGCCTGATGACGGCCATCCAGAACCTGGGCCTGGGACTATTCCCGCTCCTGAATGGCAAGCTCCGCGACGCGACCGGGACCTACACCGCGACCCAGATCATGTTCGCGTGCTTAGGCGTGGCCGGGCTCGTCTTTGCTTTTTTGTTGTTGCGGTCGGATCGGCGTCATGGCGGCAAGCTGGAGCAGGGAAAGAGCAGAGAGACGGAACTGGCGAGAGTCGAAGAGGCCGAGGAGCGACGCTAAGATTCGGCTTCTTTGTCCGCTTCGGTTCCGAGCGCAGTTTCGGCCGCCGGCAGCCTGGCGGGATCGATGGCGTCGAGTCCCTCGGCACGGGCGGCTTCGAGCAGCGCGGGGGAAGCGGAGACGAAGGTGATGCGCGTGCCGGGAAACATGTCGCGCGCCGCCAGCGCGGCGCCCAGTTGCAGGGCCTCTGGCCAGCGCAACGTAGTGCGATCGAGAAGCACTCTGGCCGCCTCAATCACCCCCGGATTCAGCGGCTGCTGCACCATGCGCGCGGCTTCAATCCGCAGCAGCTCAAACGCGGTAACAGCAGCTTCAATTGCAACTTGCCCGGCGCGCTCGCGGCGGCGGATGGCCGCGTAAACCTCGAGTGGAGTGGCAGCCGAGATCAGCTTGCGGTTGTCCTCCACGGTCTCCATCAGCCGGATGAGCGCGTCGGTACCAGGCTCGCGCACAAACAGCTTGGCGAAGGCTGTCGCCTCCAGAAAAAAGAAACTCACTCGATCCCCCGTTCCTCATCGATGGTGACCGCAACGGGCTCGCCCTGCACGTCGACGGGCTGGAAGCGCTGCGCGTCCTCAGGAATGCCGGCTTCGGCGCGGTTGAGACGGATGGTGGTGGTGGGATAGGCGGGCGTTTTCGGGTTGGCAATCTTGCTGGTCAGCACCACGCCGCGTTGAATGGCTTCAGCCAGCACCGACTGCCGCGTTTCAGGATGCTGGTTCCAGCGAAAGGTCTTGCGCGGCAGAAAAGAATCGCGAAACCACTTGAGCGCGATGAAGGCGTGACCGCCGCGTTCGGCTTCAGCCAGCGCCGTGCATAGTTCCTTCACGCGTGCATCCATGTCGGCAGGAAGCGTGGGCTCAGCTTCATCTTCGTCTCCGGCGGTGTGCGCGCCACGGGTCGCGCGGCCCGGTCGAGGGGCCGGTTCGTCGCCTTCGATGCGCTCGAAGTAGATGCGCACCTCGTCGTACTCCGGCGACCAGGAATCAGCCGATGCATCGCGGCGTTTGCTACGGCCGTTTTCGCTGCACAGTTCCACAATGGCCTGGTAGCCCGGAGGCGCAAGAAAGCGCAGGGCGCGGACCAAGCCCGGATCCTGTGTGAATGCCAGCTCGTTTAATGCTTCTTCGACCATCTCCTCAGCGGCGGGGATGCTGAGATTGCCGTCTTCTGCGTGAATCTGCGAACCCCTTGTCGATTTCATATCGTTCTCTCCCAATATTGCCGCCTGTATCCGTGGAGTCAGCACAATCACCGGCCAGCGATTCCCGCTCGGAGCTGCGCTCGAGACATAAGGCGACAACCTACGATCTATATTTTTCCCAACCAGCTCGCTGGAATAAGAAGACGGGCTTGCACTCGTCCATGCAGTCGAATGAACGGAGCGCCAAGAGTATTTCATCGGCTGGTCATCTATACGTGCGCATCTATCCAGCCTGGAGCTAAAAGGAAATACAGCCTGTTTTCGGG
>Ga0302197_10000597_pt1 | contig 36347 bp, 33 predicted proteins | sample II_Bog_N2_1_FD_193526 | JGI IMG/M metagenome (GOLD analysis project Ga0302197, IMG submission 193526) | Peat permafrost microbial communities from Stordalen Mire near Abisko, Sweden - II_Bog_N2_1 | ecosystem: Environmental > Terrestrial > Soil > Wetlands > Peat | place: Sweden: Abisko... | reverse complement strand
TTGGGAATGGCAAGCAGCGATGCGGCGATATGCGTGCTCTCCCTGCGGTCGAAAAAAGCCAGCGAGTTGTCAATCCCCGCACCGGCAACCGATATCCGTCCGGGAGGCTTCGCCTCCGGCTCGCCGTTTCTGTGAATCCAGTGACACGCCTGACACGGCATTGCCGGCTGATCGGCTAACCCTGCCCGCATCACATGCCACGGCCCTTTCGTGTTGATGGGTTGAACCAGGTCGCGAATCGGTCCATTGAAGTGCATCCCGTGGCAGCGCAGGCAGTCGTCCATGAGACGCTGCGTTCGGTTCTGCGTCGGGTTGGCAAAAATCTGGCCATACGTGGCACTGTGCGGTCCTGCGTGCCAGTTTGCATATTCCTTGCGGTGGCATCCCTCGCACTTCGCCGTCATCGCGAGAACGTCCACATCGCGGAGCCGTATCTCCTCCGGCCACTTGCCGCTCAGGTGGACCCGAATGTGGCGCAGTTTGGTAGCCAGGCTCGCCTCATGGCATTCCACGCAGCCGATATTTCTGTGCGGTGAACCATGCACCGCGCTCACATGTTCGGCCATTTCGTGGCAGCTTGCGCAACCCTGACCATGCTCCGATGTGTAGTACCACGAGGCCCCATAGACGCCACCCGCGGCCAGCAAAGCTGACAATCCGATCGCCACTGCCGCAAGCCTGAAGAATCGATTCACGACCGGAATCCCGTACCCTTCCAGTTGCGGACCAATCCTTCCGAAGCAAAATAGGCAATGGCCATGATAGTCAGCACCGGATTAAATCCGCCGTTTGTCACATGCACGCTTGAATCGATCACGAACACATTGTCCACGTCGTGAAGCTGGCAATTCCGGCTCACAACTGAGCTGTGCGGATCGTTTCCCATGCGGCAGGTACCAGCCTGGTGTTGACTCGCGGAAACCAGTTGCGGCTTGCCCGCCATCCGAGACGTGCTGACCGCGCCAGCCTCTTTGAGCCACGCTTCCGCGCGCTGAGCCTGCACTTCGCCAATTTCAAAAGTGTGCGGATGCACGTTTCCCGAGAACCGCACCACCGGCAGTCCCCACTTGTCTCTCACCGTGGGATCAGTGGTCACTCGCCCTTCCGCCATGGGAATCTGCTGCGTCGGCCCCATGATAACGATGCTGCGCTTGTGCCAGTCGCGCATCGCCTGTTTGTGTCCAGCACCCCAGCGTGGAGTATCGGCGGGCAGCCGGTCGACATTGTGAATGGGCAGCCGGATGAATTCGTTGGCCAGCATTCCACCGCCGCACAGCCCCGGGGTGCCGTGGTTGTAATCGCTGATGGCGATGGTTGCGCCGGGGCCGAGGTCGTCATAGGTCTCGAAGTCGAAGAAGCCGACCGCCCCTGTGTAGTGGTGCCCTTGCAGATTCCTTCCGACCTGGTCGTAGCGATTTCCCAGCCCATCCGGAAACAGCCTGCTCTTCGAATTCAGCAGCAGGCGAGCTGACTCCGTGGCGCAGCCTGAGACGACTACCAGGTCGGAAAGCTGTTCCTGCAGCCGGCCACGCTCGTCGAAGTAAGAAACGCCACGCGCCCGGCCCCGATCGTCGGTCAGAATCTCCTTGACCATGCATTCGGTGCGCAATTCGCAGTTCCCAGTATTCAGCGCGACGGGAATCACCGTGTTCTGCGAGCCGTTTTTTGCGTCCACTTCGCAGGCGAACCCGACACACCAGCGACAGCGCATGCACGGCCCGCGCCCGTTGTAAGGAACACTGTTGCGCGCCATAGGAATGTGATACGGATGGAGCCCCAGCCGCTTCGCCGCAGGCTCCAGGATTTGAAATTCGAGGCCTGGCGGAAGCGGAGGCATCGGCAGCGGGCGCTTGCGGGTTCCATGAAAGGGAGTTCCTGAATAATCACCGGAAACCCCAATCTCGTACTCGGCCTTCTCATAGAACGGCTCCAGGTCGTCGTACGAAATCGGCCAGTCCTCCAGCGAGCTACCCTGTGGCGCCCCATACGTCGACCGCATTCTGAAGTCCTGCGGCAAGTAACGCCAGGCCTGCGCACCGTAGCTCAGTGTGCCGCCACCCACGCAGGCAGCGTTGTTCTGATAGGGTCCTTCGCTTGGCAACGCGATGTGCGGCGCGCCCTTTTCGTCCACCCAGACGCGCGGATTGCCTTCATCTTCCGGCCCAAACGCGTTGCCCAGCACCGTCGTCCGTTGATTGCGCAGGTCGTCTTTGCGGCAATCGTTCGCGGTGTACCATTTTCCCCGCTCCAGCAGCACCACGCTGAGTCCCGCTATCGACAGTTCTTTGGCCACGATGCCGCCCGCGGCTCCGGCCCCCACTACAGCCGCATTCACCTGCTTCATGAATTTGATCCCTGACCCAGGTCGTTCCGCGCGCGACCCCGTACGGGCGGATCGGCAAGTGCCAGCATTCGCCAACTCACTCCGTCGCGATTGCCGCCATGCCGCGGCGAGCCGTAGTAGCCCTCGAAGGTGTGACTACGCACCAGTTCGAAGAAGCCGCGATCTCCATGCTCGATTGCCTCGGCCAACTTCTGTTGCTGCTGCGCGCTCAGCGCTGCCGGCTCCTTGCCAAAACGCTTCATGCTCAGCTTTTGAGCCTGCTCAAGCCCTTCCCGGTAAGCGTCCTGGTGGCGCCGGTAGTGGCGGGCAAGTTGACGATCGATGTAGGTGAGCACTCCCGCCTGGGAGGCGCTGGGATACCCATCCTCGGGCACAATTGCGTCGCACAGGACGGCCAGCGTCCGGGTCTGGTCTTCGTTCAGGAAGTCCCAATTCCCTCGCTTCGCTGCGCGGCATCCAATGGCGGCCGCCGCACCTGAGAGGGCGCTGACAGCTACAAACTGACGCCGCGTCAGAAGGCCGGTTTTGATGTGCGAGTTCGACATTTCACATGAGAACATCCTTGGCGCGCAAGGGAAGTGCGGTCTGTATCCGAGATCACGTTTGCTGTCCTTTTAGCCTGGGCAACGATTCCCAAGACAGGTCCGAGGCATTGCCCGGTCACATGCTCCGCAAAACAAAAGGGCCATCCGGTTCGAAATGGATGGCCCTTTGTCTGTCTATTGGTTTATTTGCGGTCTCCCGCGTTTTCAAATGCCCTTATGGTAACTGCTGACAAGCCTGCAATGGCGTCTGGCCGCCCGTCGGCGCAGGCGTTGGATTCGTCGGGGTCGGCGGCATGTTGCATGGTTGCCCGTAACCCGGCACACGGCTCACGGCGTTCACGTTACCTTGCGAACCATTTTGCGTGGTCACGCGCACATCCACCACATTGCCTTCCACCAGCACGGTCGTATCCACAAGATCCAGGTCGGTCCGCAAAATGGTCACGTAGGGACTATCCGGCGACGCGACATAGACCTTGCCCTGCTGCGAATTCTGTGTGGAAGCCACGGTACGCGGATGGCCAGTGATGGTCAGTGTCTTTTCCAAGGTGTGACTACTCAACGTTACAATGCTCACTGTCTGGTCGGTCTGGTTGGCCGTGTAGGCGCGCGTTCCATCGACAAGCACCGTCACGCTGGCTGGATTGTTACCTACAGGAACGGTGTAAGTCGTGCCGAAGGTCGCGCTGTCGTTCCCGAACTCATCTTCGCTCACGTCGATGACGCTGATGGTTCCGCCGTCATAATTGGCCACCACCAGTTGAGCAGTCGCCTGGTTGAACTCCGCATACACCGGACCGGCGGTCTTCGTCATACCGCTGGTTCCATTGGGCGGCGTAACGCCAGTCGCCGTCACCGCGCTCAACGACAACGGCAGAATCGGATGGCAATTGACCGTCTGGCCAGCCTGATTCACGAACGGAGTGCAGGAGTCCAGCGTGTTGTCCTGGCTATTGATCACCGTAATGGTGTCGTCGCCCCGGTTGAGGACAAAGAACCGCTTGGTATCCGGACTCTCAATTGCATACACCGGGCACTTGCCCACCGGGATGCTGGCGGAAACCGTGTAGGTCGCCACTTCAAGCGTATCCACCTTACCCAAAGGCTGCGTTCTGGGCGAAGTATTGCACTCCACGCCAGTTGGACTCGCAATGTTCTGGCTGATCGCGAAGTAGCGCTGACCCACGGCGCTGGACCCGGCAATCATCATCGGCGTTGGAGCTACCGGAATTGAGAGTCTGAATGCCTGTGGAAATCCACCGAATACATCCGCAATATTCCCGTCCAGGTCCGCAGCCCACAAACCGGACGTTGGCGAAAACAGATTCACCGGAACCGCCGTTGAAGGAAGGGTGGTGTACTGCACCTGCTTGGTTTGCAGAGTCGCGGAAATGGGGAAATTGCTCAACGTGTGGTCGCTGTTGATGGTGTAGCCGTTGGCGCCCAAGGCGTCAAGGGTGAAGGTGCTCGGGCCCGGACCGATGGGCGCAATGGCCAGCACCACATCGCCCGAGTAGTCGACCACCGTGGCAATGCCAGGCGTTGTCGGCGAAGGAGCCGAAATCACGATGGCATAGGACGACACCTGCGGAGCCGGGCCGCTGGGGTTGATAGGCGTTACGACGGGCCGATAGGTACTGCCACAGCCGGCGATCAGGGCTGCCGACGCAAGCGCCGCACCCCCGCAAACCAACCGCGTGCGCGCCTGGCCAAATTTCATTGGAAAAACCCTCATTCAGTTCGTTCCTGCTTACTTCGTGATTGTAAATCAGGCAGGTGGGGGTTAGACGTTCGGAGAGCCGCTAAGGGTATCCCTCGAGCCATGCCTTTCTCATCACCCTGATGCACGCCAGCCGCCTTCGACCCCGTGTCAATGTCCGACTACGTCCACAATACCCGCATCCTCAACGCTCCAGGCCGAGGCGCCCTCGTGAGTCAGTTGCCGCTGGGCATCGTCCCAGTGCAGTTTTGTCACCGAGCCCGCGCCTTTTTCGTACGCATAGGTGGTTCCATCGTCAGAAAACAAAGTGAAGTTCCCGTCCGCTCCCGGATACACTCGCACCTTGGCAATCGCCTGCACTTGGTGCGTGCTTTCGACCGCCGCTCCCAACGGAATGATCGAGCCCGCCCGCACAAACAGCGGCAGAGTGTCGATGGGCGCCTGCACGGTAATCGCCTGTCCGCCCTTCACCCGCTCATTCGTCCAGTAGTTGTACCAGTCGCTTCCTGCGGGCAGATACACTTCCCTGCTCGTCGCGCCCTGCTCCGTCACTGGCGCCACCAGGAACGCCGGCCCGAACATGTATTCGTCCCGGAGATCGGCTACCTTGGGATCGTTGGGAAAATCAAGCGGCAATGCCCGCAGGAACGGCGCTCCGGTCAGCCACGTCTGGTATCCAAGCGAATAAATGTAGGGCATAAGCTGATACCGCAGCCGCAGGTATTTCTCCAAAATCGGCTCGGCGTCTTTGCCATACGACCATACCTCGTTTGCAACCCGGCTCCCGTGCGACCGCATGATGGGCAGGAACGCCGCATACTGAAACCACCGCGTATACAACTCCGGATAGTCGTCGTAGCCGCCCACATTGGCCCGAGCGTCGCTTGGGTCGAGCAGCGGTTTGTGCGCAGGATGATGCTCCGCCGGCAGATACTGCCACCCTCCAGTGTCGTTCGACCAGTACGTCAGCCCGGAAGCTGCAAAGTCAAGCCCAGTCGGAATCTGCCGCTTCAACGTATCCCATGTTGGATAAATATCCGACGACCAGAAAATCGTCCCATTCGCCTGCGCCCCGGTGTACGCGTCCCGCGAGAGGATCAGCGCCCGCCTCTCCGGCTCGTCCTTGCGGAACCCGTCGTACAACGCCTTGGTATGAAACAGCGGGTACACGTTGAAGAACTGCGTCCCTGGCCCAATATGGAAATAGGATCCATTCGGCGGCAAATCCGGCTCCGTTTCATCCGCCCAGAGCGAATCGAATCCCAGGCTCAGAATGTTTTCGTGAATCGTCTTCCAATACCACTTCGCCGCCTCGGGGTTGGTCGTGTCGATGTCCGAACCGGCGCGGTCGTAGGGCAGCCCATCAATCGGCGTTCCATCCGCCTCATGAATCAGCCAACCATTCTTTAACAGATCGGCGTAATAACGGTCTTCCGGAACAAACCGCGGCCAAACGCTGATCATGGTCTCAAACCCCATGGCGTGCAGTTGCTTGTTCATCGCCGCAGGGTCCGGCCAGAACTTCGGATCGAGATCGAACTGGCCCATCTTGGTGAAGTAAAACCAATCCACCACCAGCACATCCGCCGGCAAATGCCGATCCCGGTAACCCTGCGCTACATCCAGCACTTCCTTCTGGCTCGCGTAACGCTGCTTGCACTGGATATACCCATAGGCTGCTTTCGGCAGCATGTGCGTTGGCCCCGTCAGCAGCCGGTAACCCGCATAAATCTCGTCCGCCGTATCGCCCGCAATCACGAAAAACGAAACCCGGTCGCCCGCCTCCGATGTCCAGTTCGTCTGCTCGTTGAACCCCGCGGAAATCGTGGTCTTCGACGGGTTGTCCCACAGCAATCCGTATCCCTTGTTGGTCATCAGGAACGGCACGCAGAAGGTCGGAGCCGCCGGTGCCGTGTAGTTGTTCCAGCAATACACCGGGTGACCGCGATGGTCCAGGAATCCCTCATGGCTTTGCCCCAGGCCGTAGTAGTGCTCGTCGTCCGGCGAAACAAACGTTGCTCCTAGGATCCACGACTCCGGATCCGTTGGCCTACGGTCTCGCGCCAAAGCCGCCGTCGCATCCTTGTGGTTCGGAACCGCCTGCGACCAGCCCGTCATCTCCAGCAGCTTTTTGCCCTGCGGCGTCCACAGCGTAATGTGCGCGCCGGGAGCGGAGCCGTTGAAGTATTTGCTGATATCGATCTCTGTTTGCAGCGGAGGATGCGTGGGAGGCAAATCCTTGTCCACCGTGGCCACGATGCGTCCGGAGTGGTAGACATCGGTTCGCTCCGTCTGGCTCGCGGTCCATCCTGTGGGCGCGGGCGTACCCACAATCCCATAACCGGGCGCGGCCTCAGCAGGCTCGCGCTTCAGGCTCAACGTGATCCGCAGAATGTTCGGCGCGTAAGGCTCCAGCACCACCGTCGCGCCTCCGCGATTCAGTTCCAGACGCTGGCTTGCATTCTCCGCGTCGCCCTTCGGCTGGCCCGGCACTTGGGCAGAAAAAGACACGGCCGAAACAGCCAACCCGGCCAAAAGCGAAACAACCAATGTAAACCTTTGCATTCGAACTCCATTGCACGCCGCAAACGCATGAAAAACGCCGCGCACTGAGTGTAAACCGATTGGTCAGAGCTGTCCCGTGGAAATGAGGGTCGGAGCGATACGATTGGTTCTGTGGCACCCCTGAATCCCAAATCCCGCTCGAAGCTCGCCTGGCAGTCGAAGCTGGTGCTCCTCCTGGTTCTTCCTTTCGCTGGCGTCAACGTGGTTCTTCAAACCCAATGGTGGGCAGTGCATTCGCCATCGGTCGCCCTCTGGACCCTCGGGCTCAGCCTGTTGCTCGGCCTCGTCGTAATCAAGCTCAAGGCAGCCACCCCGGTCGCCGCCGCAACCGGCTTCATCATTACAGCCAGTCTCATGTTTTCTACGGTGACTTTTCCATATCAGCCCTGGCACACGGCCCTTGTTCCCGTTTTGATGGTTTCACTCCTCGCGCACACCGCAACAAAGATCGGCCGGGCAAAAAAGGAGCGACTTGGCACCGCAGAGAACCGCGAGGGCCGCGCCGCCTCCCAAGTAGCCGCTAACCTTGGCATCGCCGCCGTTGTGTTAAGCCAGAATGTTCAGTCGTGGCTCATCGATTCCCACCACTTCTCGCGCGGCACACTGGCACCCATCCCGATCTTTGCGGTCGGCCTCGCCGCCCTGGCGGAAGCTGCAGCTGATACCGTCTCCTCTGAGCTGGGCCAGGTCTTCGGAGGTGGCCCGCGCATGATCACCACCCTGCGCGCAGCCGAGCCGGGGCAGGATGGAGCCATCAGTGCAGTGGGCACACTGGCGGGCATTGTGGCCGCAGCGATTGTGGCCGCATTGGGAACGCTGGCGCTGGGTGCGAACTGGACCGTCTTTGCCGTGAGCTGCGCAGGTGGCACCTTCGGCCTTGTTTTCGACAGCCTCCTCGGCGCAACCCTGGAACGCCGTGGGTGGCTCAACAACGACGCCGTCAATTTCCTGTCAACCGCCGGCGCCGCAGCTTTTGCGCTAGGGTTCCTTGCCATTCTCCCCCACTTCGGAATCGGCTAGTCTGAGCAAGTTGCTAACTCCGCCAATGCCGCTAACTTGCTAACTCCGCGTTACACCTTGCGCAGCCCAATCATCCGCCGCAGCCCGCTAACAATCCGCTCCTCAATACTCCCGAACGGCTGGTCCGTCGTCAGGTAAGTCCACGTAGCCCCGCGCTCCGCCGGATCAATCCCCCCCGCCTCCGCCTGCGCCACTCGTTTCGGAATCTCTTCCTCCACCGTGACCTCCATCGTCCGAAACATATCGTCAATGTCCTTCAGGTATTCGTGCAGCGGATTGTGATTCGCCCACGAAGTCCATTGAGTTGCCTCGCGCAGCCCCGAAACACCTGCAAGATGATCCGACCAGAGTTCGTCAATCGTCGTCAGGGACACCAGGCGTTCCAACTCTGACGCGCACGGCGTCTCTCCCGTCAAAACCCCCTGGCGCCGCTCCTGCACTCTCTGCCGCTGGCCTTCGACAACCCCCTCGTATTTGCGAAGAAACTCCCGAATCTGCAGATTCTGAGTTTCAATCTTCCTCTGAATCCGCGCCGGCGCATCGGGCGAATTCAATTCATCCACACCGAACTTCACCAGCAGATCGTCCTCAAGCGAAACAAAGAATTGCGAACTGCCTGGGTCGCCCTGCCGTCCCGCCCGACCGCGCAGTTGATGATCGATGCGCCGGCTCTCATGCCGATTCACGCCAATCACGTGCAACCCTCCCAGTTCCGCCACTCCCATCCCAAACCGGATGTCCACACCGCGTCCCGCCATGTTCGTCGAGACAGTCACCGCACCCCGTTCCCCGGCCCGCGCAATAATCGCTGCTTCTTCCTCTTCATTCCGCGCATTCAAAACCGCATGCGGCAGCGCCCCCATCGCCGCACTCAGCCGTTCCGATTCCTCCACGCTCGCTGTCCCAATCAGCACCGGCCGCCCCGTCTGGTGCACGCGAAGAACCTCGTCATGCACTGCTTGCTCCTTCTCCTTCTTCGCCTGGTAGAGCCGATCCGCAAGATCCACCCGAATCACCGGCCGATGGGTTGCAATCACCTCCACATCCATGCCGTAGATGGCGCGAAACTCCCCCGCCTGCGTCGCCGCCGTCCCCGTCATCCCGCACACCCGTGGATAGAGCGCAGTCAGGTTCTGCAGCGTGATCGATCCAAGGATCCTGCCCTGCGTCTTTGCCGCCACGCCCTCTTTTGCTTCCACCGCGGAATGTAATCCGGCGGGCCATCGCCTGTCCGCCACCACCCGCCCTTTGAACTCATCCACCGATTCAATCGCGCCGTCTTTTACCAGGTAATCCACATCCCGCCGCAGCAGGGCGTGCGCATGCAGCGAATCCTGAATTGCCGTAAACAGCTTCAGGTGCTTTTCATCAAACAGATTCCTGCAGCCAAATGCCCTCTCGACCGCATGAATCCCCGCGTCCGTCAGGGAGACACTCCGCCCAAATTGATCGAGCACATAGTCCACTTTCGGCCGCAATCGGCGCGTCACCGCATCTACCCGGTAAGCCAGGGCGGCATCTCCGCCTTCGCCGCCCGCGAGAACCAGCGGAATGCGCGCCTCGTCAATCAGAATCGAATCAGCCTCATCGATGACCGCCGCGGCAAAGGGCCGATGAACCTGCTCCCCCGGATACAGCGCAATCTGATCGCGCAGAAAGTCGAATCCAATCTCGTTGGCCGTCGAGTACGTTACATCGCAGGCATAAGCCCGCATGCGTTCCTCTCCGCTCATCCCCTGCTGAATGCAACCCACGGTGAGCCCAAGAAACTTGAATATCGGCCCCATCCATTCCGCATCCCGCCGCGCCAGGTAGTCGTTCACCGTCATCACATGAACACCATTGCCCGTCTTCGCATACAACGCAATCGCAGGCACCGCGGCCAGCGTCTTCCCTTCTCCTGTCTGCATCTCGGCAATGCGCCCATCGGCCAGCGCCAGCGAGCCATGAAGCTGTTCGTCGAACATCTCAAGGCCCAGCAATCGCTCCGCGGCCACCGCCGCAATGGCGACCGTTTCCAGCAATTCCCGCGCTTCAAGCGCATAAACCTGCAATGCACTCTCGGTCATTCTCCGCAGCTTTCGCCGCTGCGCATTGACCTCTTCAATTACGTAACGACGATACGCTGCTACGTCACGACGGTGCGAAGGCGAACCATTTCGCACAAATAGATTTCTCAGGAAATCGCGCACTGAGGCACTCTCCTATCCAGCTGGCTGTAAGTCGTGTTGGATTGAAAACCTGACTTAGGTAAGAGGAGAGAAGGTGGGAGGCCGCTGATAGCTCGCCGGCCAATCAAAGTCCTGCACCTGCGGCGCCTTGTAATGCGAGCAAACAGGAGCTGAAGCAGCCTGAGCATTTCCGCGTGCACCGACGCCGATTTCCTGCCTCTCGCATTGCTGCTCCGCAAGGCAGATGATCGCGCAAACTTCCGCGCCGCGGTCACTGGACGCGCTCGGCAAAGCAAATGCCGCACCCAGGGTCAACACCGCGGCCAGAAGCAGAATTGTGCGTCGCTTCAGCATGTGAAAAGAGTATGACACAAGGAATAAATGCTCGTCTGCCGACTTGTTTGCGGGCTAGCTCCGCTAATACCGCTGCAACTCAATGCAAATGCAAACGCCAGGCGGTATAACTCAGGATCTCATGCGCAATCCGTTCCAGTTCGTCTATACCGCCCTCCACAACCACCCGCGGCCGCGGAGACGTCAGCACATCGAGCCCGTCCGCTGCGCAAATGGCATGGATTCTGAAAAGATGCGTCCCATCGCTGACAATCACCAGCCGCTTCAACCCATTGGCCCGCGCAATTACAGCAATGCGCCGCGCCGAGTCCTCGGTATTGCGGCTCACCGTCTCGGCAATAATCGCCTCTTCCGGCACGCCCTGCCCCACAAGGTATTCGCGCCCCACGGCGCCCTCGGAGTATTCGTCCCCTCCTGCACCGCCCAGCGTGATCATCAGCGGCGCAATCCCGCGCCCGTACAGTGCGAGCGCATGGTCGAGTCTTGCTCGATACACCGGCGACGGCTTCCCGTCATACTCCGCGGCCCCAAACACCGCAATCGCGTCAGACGGCGCAGCTTGGTCCTGTCCGGCATAGATTTCAATTTGGGAATAAACCCACCAACTCCATGCCGCAATCCCAGCGGCCAGTGCCAGCAGCACAACCAGCGCCACGCGGATGCGCCAGTTGCCTCGTCTTGGCTTGGTCTTGCGGGTCATCGAAACCTTCGAAAAGCAGTTGTCAGTTTTCAGTCATCAGTTGTCAGTTTCAACTCGGGACTCCAGCCACCTGGGACCTGCCGCCAATTCATCAAATAGCTGACTTCGTGCCTTTGCTGACTACTGAAAACTGACCACTGACAACTAGCGTTGCAACACCATCACAATTTCATGTGTCGGGATCGCGCCCTCACGCAGAATCTCCCAGCGCCCGGGTCCCAGCGAAAGGTCCACAATTGTTGTCGGCTGCGCATGCCCCGTAGGTCCACCGTCGATAATCAGCGGAATGCGGTCGCCAATCTGGTCACGCACGCAGGCGGCATGCGTACACTCCTGCGCTCCCTGCAGGTTGGCCGAGGTCGCCGTAATCGGAAGCCCGAAGCGCTCCACTACAGCCCGCGGAATCGCCGCATCCGGCACCCTCAGCGCCACGTTCCCGGTATTTGCCGTCGACCGCAAAGGCAGCTTGGTTCCCGCCCGCACAATAATCGTCAGCGGTCCCGGCCAGAAACGGTCCGCAAGCTTATCCAGCAATGGGTCGGTATCGCGCGCCAAGGTATACGCCTGCGCCAGCCCGGAGATCAGCAGCGAAAGCGGCTTGTGCTTTTGCCGGGTCTTGATTTTGTAGATCTGCTCCACGGCATGCAGGTTCACCGGGTCAACTGCCAGCCCGTAGAAAGTATCAGTAGGCAGCGCAATTACGTCGCCCTTTCGCAGGCAGGAGACAATATAGTCAATCCGGTCTGGTTGGGGTTCATCGGGATGGACGCGCAAGATCTCCGCGGACAAGAAGCTCTACCTCAATTCCCGGATTACTGTAACCACAAAGACGGAAACTAACACAGCACCTGCAATGGTGCAAGTCGCGCCCGTCACCTTACCCACGTCCAGCATCCAAACGGCTTAGAATCGGCTAAGGATATCAACGGTTTCTCAATCATGCCTCTTCGCATTGTACAGAGTAAGCAGAACGCGCGCCTGAAGCAACTCCGCAAGGCGCTGGCCAACCCCGCCCGGGACTTGCGCAGCGGTGCGCCTCATCTGGCCGGCATTGAGGGCCCCAACCTGCTTCAAGAGGCCCTGCGTGCCGGTCTCGTTGTGGATTGCGTCTTCGTCGCCCAGGGGGCCGAGCGCCTTCTCGATTCCTTCAAACTTCCCCCGCAGGCCGAAATTGTGCTGCTACCCAGCGAACTCCTCGATTCCGCGCTCACCACGGAATCCCCACAGCCCATCGCCGCCCTTGTCGAACCGCCGGAGTGGACCTGGGACAACCTCCTCGGCGATCCTCAAAACTCCGCCCCGCTGGTTCTGGTCCTCGCCGGAATTCAGGACCCCGGCAACCTCGGCACCATCCTCCGCTCCGCCGAAGCTTTTGGAGCCGCCGGCATCCTCACCCTCCCCGGCACCGTCAGCGCCTGGAACCCCAAGGCCGTCCGTGCCTCTGCCGGCAGCGTTTTCCGCCTCCCGCTGATCGCCGCGAGCGCCATCGACTCGATCGCCCGCCTGCGCGAGGCGCGGCTGCGCATCTTCGCGACCACGGTCGGCGCCGCCGAACCGGCCGATCACATCGATCTCACCGGCCCGGTCGCGCTCCTCATCGGGAATGAAGGCAATGGCGTTCCCAAACCAATCTCCGCCATGGCCGACGGCACCATCACCATCCCCTGCCCCGGCCCCGTCGAAAGCCTCAATGCCGCCATCGCAGCCAGCATCCTGCTCTACGAAGCCTCCCGCCAACGAGGCCATCGATGAGCCTGTTCGACGGCCAACCCGACGGTCCCTCCGGCACTCCACGAACTGCTCCCCTCGCCGAACGCATGCGCCCCCGCACTCTCGATGAATACAGCGGCCAGGAGCACCTGCTTGGGCACGGCAAACCGCTCCGCGTCCAGATCGAACGAGACAGTCTCGACAACTCGGGGTCCGGCTCGATGATCCTCTGGGGTCCGCCCGGCGTGGGCAAAACCACCCTCGCCAAGATCATCGCGGAAACCACCAAGGCCAGCTTTATTGAGTTCTCCGCGGTCATGAGCGGCATCAAGGAGATCAAGCAGGTGATGACCGCCGCCGCGCAGGCATCCCAGATGCATTCGCGCACCATCCTCTTCGTCGACGAGATTCACCGCTTCAACAAGGCACAGCAGGACGCCTTCCTGCCCTATGTCGAGCGCGGCGTCATCCGCCTTATCGGCGCCACAACAGAGAATCCCTCCTTCGAAATCATCTCCGCGCTGCTATCGCGCTGCCGTGTCTACGTGCTCGAACCGCTCAGTGAAGAGCGCATCACAGCTCTGCTCCGCCGCGCCCTTGAAGACCGCGAACGCGGCCTGGGCGCACAGGAGATCACCGCAGACGACGATGCCCTTCAATTAATCGCCAGCTATTCCAGCGGCGACTGTCGCAGCGCCTACAACACCCTCGAAGTCGCGGCGCAGCTTGCCAACGAAGGCTCAAAGCACATTGACCGCCCCATCGCCGTTGAAGCCGTTCAGCAACGCGTGCTCATGTACGACAAGTCCGGCGAGGAGCACTACAACCTTATTTCCGCGCTCCATAAGAGCGTCCGCAACTCCGATCCCGACGCCTCGCTCTATTGGCTCGCCCGCATGTTTGCTTCCGGCGAAGACCCGCTCTATCTCGCCCGCCGCGTCGTCCGCATGGCCGTCGAAGACATCGGCCTGGCCGCACCCGAGGCGCTCAACCTGTGCCTCAGCGCCAAGCAGGCCATGGAGTTCCTCGGCTCCCCCGAAGGCGACCTTGCCCTGGCCGAGGCCGTCGTCTATCTCGCGCTCGCGCCCAAATCGAACTCCGTCTACACCGCTTACGGCGCGGTGCAGAAAGAAATTGAGCATACTCGCCAGGAACCTGTGCCGATGCACCTGCGCAACGCGCCTTCCAAGCTGATGAAGGAACTCGACTACGGCAAAGGCTACCTCTACGCGCATGATGAAGAAGGCAAGGTCGCGAATATGGATTGCCTGCCCGACTCGCTCAAAGGCCGCAGCTACTACCAGCCGACAAACGAAGGCCGGGAAAAACAGCTAGCCAGCCGCTTGGAAGAAATCCGCCGCATCCGCTCTGCGAAACATCCCAAACGCTGAGTGCCTCCGGTGTCGCGTTGCCGAGCCCTCGTTTGGCAAATGGCAACGGGGCGGATCGGGATTGCATCGAACTATCCACGCCCCTTCAGGTCTCTGGGCGAAAGGAATTTCAATGCTTTTGGGAACACTCAGCTTGTGCTTGTTCGGCGCCACATTGGCCACCGCTGTTTTGACCACCGGCTGCCAGTCCGCGCCACAGCCGCAGACCGTGGGCACCAGCCAACCGGCGCAACCGGCGCAGGACGAAACCGTGATTTACAACAAGTGGGAGACCGAGACCCATCGCCCCCACAAGGAGATTGCTCAGCGTTCCGCGGCTGAGCAGAAAGAGTACAGCGACTGGCGGCAGAAGCAACCCGACAAGCACTAGCCTGGTACCCGACAGCATTTATCACTGCGTCTGCGCGGCCGTGGGCTTCGGCAGCTTCGCCAGGGCATCCGTAACGATCCCCGGGGTTAGCGCCTCGGGCAACAACTCCGGCTCACTCTGGCCTGGAAAGTAGAGCGCGTAAGCAGGAACTCCACTGCGGCCCATCGATGTCAGCGCCTGGGTGATGGCATCATCGCCGCGGGTCCAGTCGGCCTTGAGCAGCGCGACGTTCGCGTCTTTGAAGGCTTGTTGCACCTGCGGCTGCTGGAGGGCGACGCGCTCATTCACCTGGCAACTCAGGCACCAGCTTGCGGTGAAATCCACGAAGACCGGACGGCCCTGCGCCTGGTAGCGGCTGACGGCTTCGGCCGACCATGGCTCCCATCCACCATGCGTTTCCGTAGCCGTCGAAGTCTCCGGTATTCCCCCGAGCTTCTTCGGTGCGATTACGCCCGCCGCAATGACAACCAGCACAATGATCGCCGCGACCACCGTAGACCAGCGCTTCGCAGGCCAGCGGCCTAGAAACCATCCCGCAATGGCCAACATCAGAAAGCTTCCCAGCAGCGACCACAAAAGACCCGCGCCGTACGCGCTAATTAACGACCACGCGAGCCAGATCACGGTGATAAAGATCGGCACCGAGACCGCCTGCCGCAGCACTTCCATCCACACGCCGGGCTTGGGCAGGACACGCGTCCACGCCGGCTGCAGCGTGAGCGCCACGTAGGGCGCGGCCAGCCCCAAGGCAAGCGCGGTAAACACTGCAAAGGTCACTGCGGGCGACTGCGCCAGCGCATACCCAATCGCTGCGCCCATGAATGGCGCTGTGCACGGCGTGGCCACCACCACGGCAAGCACGCCGGTAAAGAAGCTGCCCGTGTAGCCCTGCTTCTGGGCGAGCGAACCGCCTGCACTGGTCAGCGTTAATCCAATCTCAAACTGCCCCGCCAGTGACATGCCGAGAAAGAACAACAACGCAGCCATCAGCGACAGAAACACGGGCGACTGGAATTGGAATCCCCAGCCCAGCGTTGCGCCCGCCGCCCTGAGGCCCAGTAAGGCACCTACCAGCACCCAGAATGAAACCAAGATGCCCAGCGCGTATACCAATCCATGGGTTCGCAGGTTGTGCAGTTCCTTGTGGCCCGTGTGCACCAGGGCGAGCCCCTTCAGGAACAGCACCGGAAACACGCACGGCATCAGGTTGAGCAGCAGGCCGCCGAGGAATGCGAGGCCTGTGGCGCGCGCCACCAATCCCCAGGCGAGGGTCGGTGCTGCGGCGGCAACCGTGCCGGGGATCGCGGCAATCTCATACGCGCGGCCGCCTGAAAGCTCCAGAACCCCTTTCAACTGCGCGGGATTCGCGGTGAGGCTCGCGTCCTTCTTAAGGTCCAGGACAAAGCCTTTCGCCGTCGCCGTGACTTTTTGCGGAGCGGGATTGTCGAGGATGTCCTGGTCGGCGGGAAAGAAAACGGCGGAAGATTCACGCTGGCCAGTTTCGACGGCAAGTTGGAAGCCGGTTGGCGTGGGTTGGAAAATGGCTTTTTGGTTTGCGGGAAGCGGCTCCGGAAACGAGCTTGTCTTCGCCAGACGGAGAAAAAGTCCATGGTCTTCGTTTTCTGCTGAGACGTCATCTTTGGCAGCCACGCGACGAATTACTTCCAGCTCTGCCTTGCCGGGTATGCACACTTCACGGCAGACAAGCCAATCTACCTTCGCCTTTAAGGTGACGGGCCCGGGCTTTACATCCTTCGTGACGCTTAGCGAGATCGGAAAGTAAACCTCACCCTCATAGCCGAAATCCATCAGCGGCCCTAAAGGCAGCCGCTTCGGTGAGGGAAATTGCAAAGGTCCAGCAGTTATCCCCTCTGGCAGGGTCCAGTGAATGCGGGGCGGCTCGCCGGAGTCACCTGCATTCTTCCAGTAAATGTGCCAGCCCGGTTCCATCTTGAAGTACAGGCCTGCCAAACTGTTGTCGCTTGACCCTGGAAAGAGATTGTCATCGACAACCGCCAACTGAACATGCAGATGCGCAACATCCGCGGAACTCGACGCAGCACGCGCGGGCAGACCTGCGGCAAGCAAGCAGAACAATACGACAATCAAACGGGGCATGCGCATCACGATTCGATTCTGGCTCCTGCTGATTGGACTCACCGCAATGTCTCTTAGTTACAGCAAGTTCTACTCGTGTTTCAGCGAGTGCAAATCCGCACGCTTCGAATGCTCGCGGAAGATGCAGTCGTTCTGAATGCACTTGACGCCTGCGGCGCGGGCTCGGGCCACGGCCTCATCGTCGATCACATCGTCCTGAAGCCACAAATATGGAACGCCCAGCCGGATGACATCATCAACGATCGCGGAGACAAATTCCGATGCCCGGAACACGTCGACCAGATCGATGCCAACGCCGGTCTGCTCACGCGCTGCGAATTGTGCAGATTCGAGGTCGGGATAGCTTTTCATACCCAGCACTTCGCTGAGCGCTGGATTGACGGGGAGCACGCGATAGCCGACTCCGGCGAGATAGCGGCCGATGTTGTAGCTGGCGCGCCAGGTTTTGTCACTCATGCCAACAACAGCGATAGATTTCGCCGACCTTAGCATCTCGTCAATCACTGCGGGATCATGATTCATAACTACCCTTCATCGACAGCAACGGGCTCTTGTCTATTCCCTATCCCCTGATCCCTTTTCCCTGCTTTTATACATCCAGATCGTCATCGCCTTCTGCGACAACCGCCGTACCACGCCGTTTAGCAAGCAGATAGCCGCGCAGGAACGGCTCCAAATACCCGTCAAGAACCTTGTCCACGTCGCCAACTTCGACCTTGGTGCGATGGTCCTTGGCGATGCGATAGGGCTGCAGCACGTAGGAGCGAATCTGCGAACCGAAGTTGATCTCGAGCTTGGAGTCTTCGAGCTTCCTGCTGATGGCCTTCTTCTTATCCAACTCGTACTCGTAGAGCCGCGAGCGCAACATCTTCATCGCCTTCTCGCGGTTCTTGTGCTGGCTGCGCTCATTCTGGCACTGGACGACGATTCCGGTGGGCAGGTGGGTCATGCGCACGGCTGAGTCGGTGGTGTTGACGTGCTGGCCGCCTTTGCCGCCGGAGCGGTAGGTATCGATGCGCAGATCTTCGACCTTCAAATCCACGTGGATGGTTTCATCGATTTCCGGCGAAACATAAACCGACGCGAACGAGGTGTGACGGCGCTTGGCGGAGTCGAAAGGAGAAATACGGACGAGACGATGCACGCCGCTTTCGCCTGCCAGTTGGCCGAATGCGTATTCGCCGAAGATGGTGAAGGTTGCCGACTTGATGCCCGCCTCGTCGCCGTCCTGGTAGTCGTTCATTTCGGTTTTGAAGCCCTGCTGCTCAGCCCAGCGCAGGTACATGCGCATCAGCATCTCCGCCCAGTCCTGGCTCTCGGTGCCGCCCGCGCCGGGATGCACGGTGACGATGGCGTTGAGCGGGTCGGCCTCGCCGTTGAGCATGGTCTTTGCTTCAAGCGCTTCATTGAAGGCGGAGAGAGACTTGATGGCGACATCGAGATCGGCGACCACGTCTTCGCCTTCGCGGGCGAGTTCGAAGTAGGCCTCGATGTCGCCGGTGCGGCGGAGCATTTCAAGATCGTCTGCAACCATGTTTTCAAGGCGTTTGCGGTCGCGATTCAGCGGCTTCGATGCGTTGGGATTGTTCCACATGGCCGGGTCGGCCAGCTTGGTTTCTATGTCTGCGAGTTCCCTGCGGATGCGGGCCGGGTCAAAGATACTCCCGCAGGTCGCGCGTTTGGTCGCGCACGGGAGCATATGCGAATTCGAGATCGTTCAACGACGCCATATTTTGCTCTGACCTGACTTTGATTTGAACTGTGAAGATACGTTAACTCGACTGTCCTCTAGGATATCACTGTGATGTTCTCTGTGGGGCGGGGGCCTTTTATTCGTGGTGCGGGCAAGCTCAACCCAACCCCTTGGGGAGCTCGGCAACCCTAAAGACCTTAGCGGTCAGTGAGATTCCTTAGTGCCGTCTATCCTGAATCTGCAGACCTTGTTCTCGGCCACGAGAAGAGAGATTTTTCTTCCTTCTATCCGAGCGGGATAGCTCGCCCCTACTGTAGCTTCCTTGCATATCTCATTCGCGATATAGATAAGGTTCCCTATCTGCAATTCTGTGACCCGGGAATTGCTTGGAGCCGTCGTGTGAGTGAATATTGCTGAATTGACATGTGCCGTTAGCTGATAGTCAGCGGGATTTGTATCCTTATCGGCCCAGGCCGGAACGGCAATAAGCAGGCCAAGCACCAATGATGGAATCACTCTCATTTGTTCCCCCTCGTTCTCCATTAGGATTATGCAACATGGAAAAGGATAAGACTTATTTGGAGAGCAGGAGACCACGACCATCAATTCTCTGTAACGCAAAGACGCTCAACTTTCGTTTGGGTCGACCGCCAATTGCCGCTCGCTCCAAACCCGTACATGATCTGCACAGGATACCTCGACCTTGGCGGCTAGATCTCCCATCTTGAAATGCCTCGCCTGAATCTCCAGGAGCGCTACCATTACAGCGTGACCAATCTGCAATGCCCTATCAGCGTCACTTCTCTGGGGGCTAGGTTTGAACCCTATAAAACCAGACTCCGATTTTTCAAGCCGCATCATTATAGCTTCTGCGGTGCTGTGGGCGTGGTTCAGCGGTTCATAGTATGCCTGCGCGAGAAGCTTCCCTAATTCGCCGGTCCTTTTTGCCATGGAAACGAAATCGCTCTTGCTCCAAAAATGGTTAATTCGCTTAGATTCGCACTTCTTGCAATCGTTTACTTCGAACCGTGCTTTGACTTCGTCGTATTTCGCCCGGGCCTCTTTTGCCTTCTTTATCCAACCCTCGTCACGCGTTCCCCCACCGACATACGCCTGTAATGCCTTATATTTTGAAATGAACCTGAAGTCGAGGAAATTCTGAGCTTCATCGGGATACATCGCAAGATACGAGGCTGTAACGGCTCGCTCGTAGAGCCCTCTTAGCAGCTTCATCGCTCCGACGCCGTAGCCATTTGCCGCTAGGCAGAGGAGCTCCATAAAGTCTTCTATGCACAGCCTGCCTAGAAACAGAATGGCCCTATCAGCCGCAGTTGATACGTTGGCATTTCTTACGAACGCAATGTCGAGAGCCTCCTTGAGCTTCGGAAGACACTCTAAGAATGATCGATTTCGTTGTTCGAAGTCCCGCCATTCATCGGGATACCCGAATATTAGGCCTTCCGTCATTAGCCCATGATACCGCTCAGTTTGGTGGGACGTCTTGGTCGCTTCAGATCTCCGCCCCTTGATTTCATCGAGTATTTCCGGTTGAAGGTCAAACGCTTTTAGCTGCATAACCGTAGCCGACGGCGATTGAAACCTTCCCACAATTGCATATATGTGATATATACAAATCATGACGACGAGCGATCCGCTTGGCGAGTGTATCGGATTCGATTGGGATGAATCGAACACTGTCAAGAACTGGGAGCGCCACAAGGTAACGCCAGAGGAGGCCGAGGACGTTTTCTTTCACGAGCCACTGGTTGTGCGCAGCGACGTCGGGCATTCTGCAAAGGAAAAACGCTACCGGGCGATCGGGCAGACCTCGCGTGGACAGTTGCTCTTTGTCGCATTCACGATCAGGCGCAGATTGATACGGGTAATCTCAGTGCGCGATATGAATCGAAGGGAAGTTGAGGAGTACAAACGGCATGAAGAAGGTTCCTGAGTTCAAGAACGAGGACGAGGAGTTTGAGTTCTGGTCTTCAACGGGTGAAGGGGCGGACTCGACCCAATACGTCGATTGGTCAAAGGCCACGCGTGTGAAGCTTGTGAAACTCAAGCCCACGCTGCGCACCATCTCCGTGCGGCTGCCGGTAGCCATGGTTGAAGATTTGAAGATACTGGCCAACCAACGCGACGTTCCCTACCAGTCGCTGCTCAAAGTGTTTCTGGCTGAACGGCTTCAGCGGGAAAAGGCGCGGCAAGCAGTCTAGACCGGCCTTGTCCATAGGAGCGTTTTTCCAGCCCATCCTGTGATCGCGATGCTCAACAAAACGCAAGCCCAGCCAAACACGTCGCCGTGTGCGGTGTAGAAGGTGACATCGCTGCGGAAGCCGTATTGAGCTGGCAGCGCGTCGACCTGGTGGCGCGGAATGCTCTGGCGCACACGGCCGTCAGGGTCGATGACGGACGTGACGCCGTTGTTGGTGTCGCGCAGAATCCAGCGCCGGTTTTCGACTGCTCTCATGCGCTCCATTTGCAAGTGCTGCCACGGCGCGCTCGTGTCTCCGTACCAGCCGTCGTCGCTGATATTTACCAGGACTTCCGCGCCGTTCTTCGCGAAGTGCCTTACCTCATCGGCAAAGACTGACTCATAGCAGATGAAGACGCCGTAGCGATGTCCGTTGACGAGGAAAACCTTGCGCTCATCGCCGGGCGTAAAACGCGAGACCTTGCCGGTGAGCTTGCGCGCGAAGAACAGCAGGTTCTGGAAAGGAACATACTCGCCGAAGGGGACAAGGTGGATCTTGTCGTAGCGGCCAAGACGGTTGCCGGTGGCATCCAAAACCAGAGCTGAGTTGTAGTCGAGCCAGCTTCGCTGATCGGGCGCAAGATCTGTGCCTACGTTGCCTACGACGAGCGGCGCGTCCACTTTCAATGCGATGCCATCGAGCGCCTGTCGAAATTTTATGTCCTGCTCAAAGAATGGAGCCGGGGACTCAGGCCACACCACGAGATCAGGATGCTTGGGATAAGGCGGGCAGACGATTTCGCCATTGGAAGCGCCGGTTTGCGGAATTCCCGCGATGTAGGTTTTGCATTGTTCGCCGGCGAGGTGGGAGAACAAGTCAATGTGCTGATCCCATTCCGCTCCGGCCCAGCGGTTGTCGCCGGCTACGTCAAGATTCGGCTGCACGAGAACGGCTGTGGCGCTTGGGGTGGGTTTAGATAGTGGCGAGACTTCATATCCGCCCCCACAGAAAGCGATCAACGCGAATCCTACGCCGTAAATCCAGGTCCATCGGTCCGGTGTCCAGGTCAGGGATGGTCCTGTGCGCTCTCTCACCCAGCCATATGCCAGAAATGCATTCGCCGCGACCAGCAAAAAGCTTATGCCGTAAACGCCGCTCCATGGTGCGATCTGGTTCACCCGCATGTTATCGACTTGCGAGTAGCCCAGTTGATCCCATGGCACGGAAGTAATGCGCGAAGCCGCTAACTCCAACCCCGCCCATAGAATAGGCGCAACGGCAAGTGCCCAGCGCTGACTCCCGGTGGCCCGCTGCACCAAAGCCACGCCCAGGCCAAAGAGACCAAAATAGAGCCCCAGCACCATGCTGAAACCAAGCAGCAACAGCGTGGGCGCCATGGGCGGCATATCGCCGTACTGCGACATCACATCGCGCACCCAGTAGCAATTTCCGGCGTACCAGAGAATGCCGCAGAGATAAGCCACGAGGAAGCTTAGGCGGAGTGGACGTCGGGTGTTAACGCACGCGGGCGAAAGGAGAGCCCACAGCAGCGGAACCAGGCCGAACCACGCGAAGATGCTGCGCCACGGTGGGAGCGGGCCTGCGAGCGGAAACGGCAGCTCGAGCAAGGCGGCGGAAAGAGATGCGGCGGCCCACAACTTCCAGACACCTATCTTGATGGGTTTGCGCGGCATACAGCACGAGTCTATAGCATCCTGCCGTGGGGCGATTCTGACTTGCAAGTCGATTCTCACTTACAAGACGTGGCCTTTCTATTCATGCTATGAAAATCTCGGCCAGACGGTTCCGCATTCCCTGCAACCTGTGATTTTTGCAGGAGATAAAGCCCTCTCTTTCTGGCGGTCTTTTCGGCATGACTGAAGTCGTGCCCTGTTGCAGACCAAGTTGTTCAGAGATTCGTTCAACCGGTTTTTAAAGGCATGATTGGAGCTACTCGAAAACGCGCTACAATTATGGATATGCAAATTGCCATCTTTGCAATGCGCCTGCTCGAAGTGATGTTCTTCGTCGGACTGGCCGGCTCAACTGTTGTCGTCCTCATCAGCTTCGTCGAGGACGGAAAAGAACTCTTCGGAAAAGACGAAGATTGACTTCGATTTCCACATCTTTCACGCGTTGTTTCATTTTGTATTGACTCTGATGTAATTCAGACATAGACTCACCGAAGGGCAGGCGACGATATAGCTCTTTTTCCTGCAAAGCCGGCTTTTGCGCCGACACTCTTACGATGGCATCTACTCGAACGACCGTAGCTCCTGTCTCCAACCGCGTCCGGCTCATCGTGGCATCCTCGGTGATGCTGACGTTCATCTCTTTTTGGCGCGCCGCCGCCATTGTACTTTGCGATCTTGGTTCGTCGGCCTTCTACGCCGGGGGCATTGCGGAAGAGGCCGTTGGCGCGGCCGCACCGTGGTTCATCCTGGGCATCATGCTGTTCAGCTTTGCCGTGCGCGCGGTCTACGTGGAAAGCTGTAGCATGTTTACCCGCGGCGGCGTTTACCGCGTGGTGAAGGAAGCCCTTGGCGGCACTTTCGCCAAGCTGAGTGTTTCCGCACTCATGTTCGATTACATTCTTACCGGACCGATCTCCGGTGTATCCGCCGGCCAATACATTACAGGTTTAATGAACGAACTGATGAACGTGGCGGCCAGCAGCCACTGGCTTCCGCCGGCCCTGATGGACGCACAAAACAATGCATTCCAGTTTGATATGAACCACACCTCGGCAGTTTTCGCGGCTGCTGTGACCATCTACTACTGGTGGATGAATATCAAGGGCATCGAAGAATCGAGCGGCAAGGCGCTGCGGGTCATGCAGATTACCACCGTGATGGTTGTGATCCTGCTGGTGTGGGGTGTCTTCTCCGTGTTGGTGGGACCGCAGGGAGTGCATCTTCCGCCTCCACCCACGCCGTCCAATCTGAAGTTCAGCACCGATGCACTGGGCTTCCTGAAGGGAACTCCCTTAGTGCCGATCCTCGGGCTCTTTGGCATCCTCATGGCCTTTGGGCACTCCGTGCTGGCCATGAGCGGCGAGGAAAGCCTTGCCCAGGTCAATCGGGAAATTGAACATCCCAAGCTGAAGAACCTGAAGCGCGCGGCGATTGTGATCGCGATCTACAGCCTGATTTTTACGGGCGGCGCAACGCTGTTGGCGTCGATGCTGATCCCCACATGGGAACGGACGCACGTCTATCAGGACAACCTGATCGCCGGACTGGCGATGTACATGGTCGGCCCCGTCTTCTGGCGCATTGCGTTTCGTATCTTTGTCGTCATCGTGGGTTTCCTGATTCTCTCGGGCGCCATCAATACTTCGATGATCGGTTCGACGGGCGTGCTGATGCGCGTGGCTGAAGACGGAGTGCTGACCGACTGGTTCCGCAAGCCGCACGTGAAATTCGGCACCAGCTATCGCATCGTGAACCTGGTATTCATTCTGCAGATGATCACCATCGTCGCGAGCCGGGGCGATGTGATCATGCTGGGCGAAGCGTATGCCTTCGGAGTGATCTGGTCATTCACATTCAACAGCCTGGCCATGCTGGTGCTGCGCTGGAAATACCATGGTGAGCGCGGCTGGAAGGTGCCGCCGAACATCCGCATCGGAAAAATCGAGTTCCCGATTGGACTGTTTTCAGTTTTCCTGGTCCTGCTCTCTGTGGCCGTTGTTAACCTTTTCACAAAGTCTATAGCTACCGTCAGCGGTATCGTCTTCGCCGCTGCGTTCTTCGTCATCTTCACCGTCTCTGAACGCTCGAACCTTCGCAAGCACGCGATTACCGCGCGACAGATGCGGGATCATTTCCAACTTGAGCACCAGGACACCATCAGCCGCGAGTCGGCGGCCATCCGTCCGGGCGGCGTGATGGTTACCATGCGTGACGCATCCAATCCGTTCGCGCTGAAGTGGACTCTTTCGCGCACCAGCACGGATGAGCAGGATGTGGTTGTTATCAGTGTCCGCATGATGGGCGCGGGCGGCCCGGAATATCTCAATCCTGAAGATCAAAGCTTCAGTGAACACGAGCAGATGGTATTTACCAAAGCGGTGGCCGTTGCGGAGAGCTTTGGCAAGAAGGTTTCGTTGCTTGTGGTTCCCGCGGGGGACGTGTTTGCCGCGCTTGTGCAGGGCGCGAATTCGCTCGAAATGGATTCCGTCGTCTCCGGCCTCTCCACCAAGATGACCGCGGAGGACCAGGCCTTTCACATGGGTCAGGCATGGGAAGCCTTGCCGGAACCCAAGCGCCAGTTCAATTTCTATGTCATCGATCCCAACGGCGAGGTCAAGGTGTTTTTCATTGGACCGCACGCGCCGACACTTAGCCCGGACGACGTCCAACTTGTGCACCGGCTATGGCTTAACATGCGCCGCGATCCTTCCGTGCCCGACCTTCATCACAGTGACATCATCACCTATGCACTTACACGGCTGGCCGGCCAGTACGCTCGGGAGAAACAGGAAATCCTTCGCGATCTGCGCAACTATCGCGCTGCGGATTCGCCAAACACAATGAGGCTTGGCGGGCATACCCTATCCGGAGCCACGCCGAACACGCCGTCCATTCCACCCCCGGCGCCCAAAATCCCTCAGCGCTAAGTTGCTTCCGGTGAAAACCGAATACTCAAGACATCGACTTTTCGAATGCTGTGTGCGGGTTATGTCTTCAGTGAACCAGGGTGGTCCTGATTGCAATAATCATCTCAAATGATGCAAAGGCCGATTTCATTTCATGGCGGCAATCCCGTATGAAGCCGGCTTTCCCGGCGCGCATCCATCTCTGGATTCATGATTCTAACTTCGACATTTTCCAATCCGATCTACCGATCAGCGCTAACATGACGCATTTTTTGTTTGTAAAAGAGTTTATAGTTGCGTATTGTGATTGCACAGGACAAGCGGTTGATTTTTTGTGTCTCGGTGTGGACTTAGTCACACCAGGGAGTTAACCGCTCATGACAGCCTGACGGGAGGAAAGATGGGAATTTCAGAGATTCTTGCTCAGATTGACAAGGAAATTGCTCAACTGAAACAGGCTCGCGCCTTGCTTGGCGGTAAAGTCGCACCACCAGTCAAGAAGGCCGCGGCAGCCGCTGCGCCGAGGAAGACTGCAAAGAAGAGAAACCTTACTCCCGAAGGGCGGAAGCGCATAGCCGAAGCCGTCAAGCGCCGGTGGGCAGAACAGAAGAAAACAGCCTCTTCAAAGTAGACGTTCTGAATGGATCGAGACCAGCAGGCCGGCAGCGCCGGCCTGCATTCCATTTATATAGAATGATCGAAGCCGGCAGCGCCGAATGGCACAACTTATTCAGCGCATGTCCAGGTGAACAAGCTTCATCTTAGACAGATTCCCCTGGCTTCCATGGCAAAACCTGTACACTGTCCGCGACCAGAGCGGCCAGTTGTTCCGGTGTTCCGGTGAGCGGCGGAAATGTGCCGAAGTGCAGCGGAAGAACCAACTGCGGCTCCAGAAATCGAGTAGCGAGCGCGGCTTCATTTGGTCCCATTGTGAAATGCCCGCCGATGGGAAGCATAGCTACCTGGGGCTTGTATAACTCGCGAATCAGTTTCATATCTCCGAAGACCGCTGTATCTCCGGCGTGATAGAGGACCGGCCCGTCAGCAATGGTCAACACATACCCTGCCGCCACGCCAACATAGTGAGTCCCTGATTCGTCCTCTGCACCCGCTGAATGTTTCGCCTCAACCATGGTGGCCGCCACGTCGTTGAGTTGCACGGTACCGCCTAGATTCATACCAATTGTGTGAGCGATACCCCTGGCGGCGACGTAAGCCGCCAGCTCATAAATTGCCACCACGGTCGCATGGTGTGCGGAAGCCACTGGGACCGCATCGGAAATATGATCTCCATGTCCGTGAGTTAGCAGAATGTAATCTATTTTCGCTGGTAACGTAAAGCCCTTTGGGTACTTTGGATTATTCGCTATAAACGGGTCGATGAGAATGTTTGTTCCTTTCGCTGTTTCGACCAGCACAGTAGCATGGCCGAGCCATGTAATGCGCGTTCCCTTCAAGAGGTCCATCTATCTCCTCCATGCAAATGTACGATTGCTCTCTATCGCGTCATGATGACTTCGGAAAGGCTATCCTTTGCGAGGAATTGCCTGTGCCCCGACCAGCCTGCGAACGTACGCTCGATACTGCGATTGGTAAACGCGCGCTGAATGGGGAACTGTTGCGCCAACTGCATCTCGACTTCGTCTCGAGAAGTTAGATGAAACCGCAACCGCATGGTTTCCTCGCCATGGGTCCTGGTATGAAAGAAAGCGAGCACTTGTCCACCAGGATTCATGGCAGAATATAGATGCGCCACGACCGGCGCCACCAACGACTCAGGCAGATAGTCCAGCGCGGTCCACAGCAAAACGACGTCAAACATTCGCCCGGAAAACTTCAAGGACTGATCGAGAAAGCCTTCGACATTCCAGATCGCTTTGCCATCTTCATCGGTGCCGGTTTGCCAGTTTCCGTTCCACGCATCGGTTTCAAGGTCGGCCAGAAAAACGCTGTGGCCCAGGCTCGTGAGGTAGTTGATATTCGATGGAGACGTGTAACCGGTATCGATGACCCTCAGGCCGGGCTCCGCCTCAAGACGTTTGCGAATCGTCGCCCAGCCGCCTGAGTGCCGTGGCACTCTTGGTCCGGATAAGCCCGAGGTGGGAGCGGGCGGACCGCTGTCCTGTTTCTTCTCAAACCAACGGCTCATGAACCGGAATCCCTCTTGCGGTCAATCGGGCAATTCCCTGCCAGACCTGAACGTGGACCGCTCCTCAAAAAATGCCGCCAGCGTGTGTTGCATTGGCCGCTTCAGGCGGCTTTACCGCGCCCTGGGTCAGGTCAACTTTGCCGCGGAAGCCCGCATTGTCCTCAACTGCCAGGCGCAGCGCACGAATATCGCCTTCAACATTGCAGCCGGCTCGCAATTCCACGCGTCCGCTGGCCACCACGTTGCCCTGAACCGTGCCCTGGATCAAAACGTCTCTCGCAAACAGATCGGCTTGCACACTTGCATTCGGTCCTATGGTCAGCCGGCTTTCGGTAAGGGTTACTGTCCCTTCGACGCGCCCATCAATGATCAAGTCTTCGCTACCCTTCACTTCGCCGCAGATCACGACGCTTTTGCCGATGCGCGCTGGTGCATTTTCAACTGCCATTTTCAATTCCCTTCCATAAGCCAAAATAGGGCCCTGCCCGAACTATACCCAACCCAGGCCCGATGATTCAATTCGACTGCGCATTCCTTGCACCTTCGCCGACACGGGCGCGTCAAACGACAAGGAGAACCTGCCCGCAATGCATGGATTCAAAATGCCCGTTAGACTGATCCATGTGCGCAGATTTTCGCTGCTTCTCCTTTTGCCGGTTACCAGCTTTCTTTTTGTTCCCTTCGCGGGTGGCACTGCCGGCCAGGCCGGCACCCCTGCATCGCTCCCGGACCAGCAGGCGCAGGCGCTGGTGGCGCGCGCGCTGGCAACCGAATTGCGCACGGCCCAGGATCCAAATCATCCCATGCGCTACCAGCTCCGCAAGTCGAGCCCCCGCCTGACTTCGACCAAGCAGATTCTGGAAACCAAAGACGGCGACGTGGCGCGACTGGTTGCTCTTTTTGACAAGCCGCTCTCGCCTGCGGACGAGCAGACGGAAGAGGCACGGTTGAATGCGCTTTTGAGCGACCCAAATTTGCAACGGCACCGCAAACAAGGCGAGGAGGGCGACATGGCCATCGTGTTAAGGCTGCTGCGCATGCTGCCCGATGCCTTTCTATACACCTATGCGGGATCCGCCGCGGGGCTTTCGGGCACGACCGAGCGATTCTCGTTCCGGCCCAATCCCAACTTCAACCCGCCTGACTTCGAAACCCAGGCGCTGACCGCCATGACCGGCGAGTTGCAGGTTGATGCGGCGCAGGAACGCGTGACGCGTCTGGAGGGCCATTTGCAGCAGGACACGGACTATGGCTGGGGGATTCTGGGCAAGCTTGATAAGGGCGGCTCAATCGTGATTGAACAGGCCGACGTCGGCGGGCACCAATGGCGCATTGCGCGCTTCCAGATGAAGATGGACCTGCGCATCCTTTTCAAGACCAAGAACATTGATACGACCGAAGAGATGACGCAGTACACTTCGGTTCCAGCGAACATTGACTATCGCCAAGCCATTCAAATGCTGCGCGCCGGGGCGGCGGGCGCTGGCAACGTCCAGTAACTGATGTCCTCACGGGAAGCTCGCACCGGCGTACTGCTTCCCGCCCTTTCGCCAGAAAGAAGGCGCACCCCGACCCTGAGGGTACCCAGGTACCCGACGGCGCACGGAGACTTTTTCGCTGGTCGGGCGCGGGTCTATTCCAGCGACAACGCAAAAAAAGCGGCTGTACCCTTATGGCACGGCCGCTTTTTTGTTTCCGTGTTCGCGTTACTTGATCTTGACGTAGATCATGGCGAAGGTGAACAGGGTGAGCGATTCGATGAAGGCCAATCCAAGGATCAGCAGGAACTGAATGCTGCCCGTGGCGCCGGGGTTGCGTGCGACCGATTCGGTGGCAGAAGCGATTGCTTTGCCCTGGCCGATGCCGCACAGACCTGCTGCCAAGGCGATGCCGATGCCGACGCCGATAGGCGCCAGATCGACGACAGCTGAACCGCTTTGGGCAAATGCCGGGACGGCAAAGCAGAGGACAGCCAGTACCATGAGAACGTTTTGCAGTTTACGCATGTTTCTCCAGCTTCCCTGAGATTGACCGCCAGTGGGTGGTTGAGGCTCACCGTGCTGGCCCCCTCACGCTTGCGGTCTTCCGTTTACCCGGAGCGGAAGCGCTCTCCGGCGGAATCTTTGAATGCAGCTTCTAGCTGCTCTTTAGTGTTCGTGCGCCACTGCCTGGCCCAGGTAAATCATGGCCAGCAGCATGAAAACGAAAGCCTGCACAATGGAAACGCCGAGGTGCATGGCGAGAAAAATTACCGGAATGCCAACCGGAATCAGCGAGAAGAACACCAGCGTTACCAGGTCGCCGGCGAACATGTTGGCCCAGAGACGGATGGTGAGCGACATCATGCGCGCGACATGAGAGATGACTTCGATGGGGAACAGAAGCCAGGCGATCCACCAGACCGGCCCGGCAAAATGTTTGAGATACCCGATAATCCCCTGCTCGCGAATGCCATGGAAGTTATAGTAAATAAATGTTGTTACGGCCAACCCGAAGGGCACAACCACAGACTGTGTGGGCGATTCGAGGCCCGGAATCAGACCGACCAGGTTGCAGATGAGCACGAACAGGAAGATGCAGGTGACAAACGCTTGAAAGCGCTCGTATCCATGCCCGATGACCTGGTCCGCCTGGCCGCCGATGAATTCATGAATCAGCTCAGCAACCTGCTGTGGAGCGCCTGGCTTCTCCACTGAGAGGCTGGCTCGCACGAACGCGAAAAACGCAATGAATCCCAGGACCACCAGCAATTCCGTTGCAAAGGTATTGTTGATGGGCGCTTCTGGATGGGCGGGATGAATTCCAGCGGCTGCCAGCAGCGCACTCACGGGAGCGGCGAAGAGGTAGTTCAGCAACTGTGTAAAGGCCAGTTGATGCATGAAGGGATAATCTTTCTGATTCCTAGGCAGTTATACACACGGAAAACGTGCACGAAGCTCAATTTCGCAACATCCGGAGAGCTTCCCACATCAGCGTTACAACCGCCAGACTGAGGCCGCACACCAGTGCGATAACCGAGCCCTGGAAACACTTTAGGCTACCATAAATGGCTGCCGCAAAGATCAACAGCCGTACCAGAAAGAACACGACTGCCAGAATGGCCCCGCGCGGAGCTTGCCGGCGCTTCATGCGCGCAGTCATCAGGCGGGCCAGTCGCTGCCATTCCAGTAGACTGGCTGCGGAAATCAGCGCGCCTGTCATTAACATGGCGGCGTTGCGCCAGCCGGAGGCTATCAGGACCACGATTGCGGGAATTAGTCCCAGAATGGCAGTGTTGCGCACCGATCGCTTGAGCAACGCATCGAGGTCAGCTTCAGAGAGGTTGACGAGGGATGGAATTTCTTCTGTCATAACTTGCTGCCGTCGCCGCCGGTCCCGGATTGATCGCCGGTGGTGGACGTGGTCCTGGATGTCCCGGCCATAACCAGGCGCACCACGTAAACCAGGCCGGAGAAGCCGCCGAAAAGGATTCCTGCCAGTCCCATCCACGTCTGGTGGAAATGGCTGTCCAGCCAGGCGCCGGCGAGCCAGCCGATGCATGCGGAGGAGGGCAGCAGAATTGCAATTTGCATTAATTTTTCAGCTTCGGCCAGGGATTTCACACCGCTGGAGCCTTTATTCGGCTGCTTCGAATCCGGGATGGGAGGGTTGAAGGGCACCATCGTGGTTATACACGAGAAGCGCCCCCGAACGCGAAGAACAGTCACCCTCTATTTGGGAGTCGAGGTCGCCAGCTTCCAGGCCTTCAGGCGGTACTGGCCCTTGTCATCGTCAAGCTGCGCCAGGGCAAAGTCATAGGTCGCGCTGTTGTCTCCAACGGGAATTACGCGCACGTCGGCAGCGAAGTAATAGACCTTGCCGGGCTCGGCGGTGAACGATGCCACGTCGATGCTTTTCTTCAGCATGGGCAGCGCGGATTGCCAGCTTACGCAGAGATGATGCACCCCTGGAGGCACTGTGACCGTGAAATAGGAGTTGTTGTTATTGGCGCCGGCCCAGTTCCCATCGAGGCCGAAGCGGACGGTGGCGTACATGAAAGGGCCGAGCATTCGGTTCTCGTCTTCGATGAGAACGACCTGTGCTTTGCCGGCTTCGGGAGGGGCGGGAGCGGGTTGATTCTTCTGGGTGCTGACGTCGAATTTGACCTTGTCGTCGCCGCAGGAATCAGGAAGGATTGTCGCGCCTGCCTGTGCGGCAGAGGCAAGGGAGAGACAGAGAAACGCTGTAACGAGCACTGGCTTCATAAGGGTTCTCCTGGGGATTAGACAGCCGATTGCTGTTGCGGTTAGGAAGGTTCAAAGGTTCGCACGGAGGGGTGCGCTACATAGGGTAAAAGGCTGCTCAGAGGGTTGCAAACAGGGGCAAATGGCCGCTCGGAGGGTTGCGATTCTTTGAGACATGGACCTACGGGGCAGCCTTTTCAGATGTTTCGGTTGCTGAGAGTTGAACTAATCGAAGGTTTGGGTTGCAGAGAATTAGCCGCTTTTTTGGAAAGTGCGCTGGTTCTGCACGGGATAGCGGCGTAACCCATTGATAGTGCATTAGTTATTGTGATTTTTTTTGCTGTGCATGCGCGCATGAAAATCGATGGGATAGTCCCAACTTCCAGATGATCGAGGTTCGGGCGGCCAGCGATCCCACTCATCGCGATACAGCCGCGATGAATGGGGCACAGCGGTTGAGTGGGATGCGCCTCCCTCGGTGTTGAACGTGGCAGCCGGTATACTGGCAGTTGCAACTTTCAGCAGCAATTCAAGAAGGAATCATCGTGTTCGATTCGGAATTTGAGCGCAATCTTTTCGAGCTGCGCAAGACAAAACTTGCACAGATCGAGGATCTGGGCCAGTCGGCCTACCCCAACCAGTTCCCTGCTTCCGACACGGTGCCCCAAGTGCGCGCCAAGTGGGGCGACACGCAGACGGAAGACCTGGAGAACCATCGGGTGACTGTGGCGGTTGCAGGGCGGCTGATGCAGATCCGTGCACAGGGCAAGGCGGGGTTCGCGACGCTGCAGCAGGGCGGCGAAAGGCTGCAGATCTATGTGCGGCTGGATGCTGTTGGCGAGCAGGCCTTCTCGGTTTACAAGCTGCTGGATCTTGGCGACCACATTGGGGTCTCGGGCTACCTGTTCCGGACGCGGACGGGCGAGCTGACGGTGCACGTGGAGCGGCTGACGTTTTTGGCCAAGGCGATGCTGGCCTTGCCGGAAAAATTCCATGGGCTGGCCGATGTCGAGCTGCGTTACCGGCAGCGGTATGTGGACCTGTTTGTGAACCTTGAGAGCCGCGAGGTTTTTGTGAAGCGCGCCAAGGTGCTGAAGGCCATGCGCCAGTTCTTTGACGAGCGCGGCTACATTGAAGTGGAAACGCCGATGATGCAGCAGATTGCGGGCGGGGCGGCGGCACGGCCTTTCAAGACGCACCATAATGCGCTGGATCAGGATCTGTTTCTGCGCATTGCGCCGGAGCTTTATTTGAAGCGGCTGGTCGTGGGCGGGTTTGACCGGGTGTACGAGATCAATCGCAACTTCAGGAACGAGGGCGTTAGCACGCAGCATAACCCTGAGTTCACGATGCTGGAGTTTTACCAGGCGTATGCGAATTATCTCGACATGATGCAGATTACCGAGGACCTGGTGGCGTTTGTTGCGCAAGAGGTGAACGGGACGACTGTGACCGAGTTCAATGGGCATACGATGGACGTTGGCAAGTGGACGCGGTTGACCATGCGCGACGCGATTGTGGAGTACTGGCCGCCTGAAGCGGGAGTGAAGCCGGCGGAGACGGCGTTTGAGTCTGTCGATGTGCTGAAGGCGCGGTTGAATGCCGCTATCTCGTCGATCCATGATGCGGTTGCCGGCGCGGAATCTGAAGAGGCTGTGGACGAGGTGGCACCTGAGGGTGAGCAGGCGGGAGAAGCGCAGGAAGTGCGAAAACTGAAGCGCAAGCTACGGACGCTCACCTCCGCGATGATCGAGATTCATCGGGATCTGGGGAAGGGAGCGCCGATCGGCAAGGCGGTCTACAACCTGTTTGAGGCGGTGGTTGAGCCTAACCTGATTCAGCCGACGATCATCTACGACTATCCGACGGTTGTTTCTCCGCTCTCGAAGCAAAAGCCGAATGACCCGGAGCATGTGGAGCGGTTTGAGTTTTTTGCGGGTGGATTTGAGCTGGGGAATGCTTTCAGCGAATTGAACGATCCGGAGGAGCAGCATAAGCGGTTTGCCGAGCAGCTTGGCGAACGGGATCGCGGGGACGATGAAGCGCACCAGATGGATGAGGATTATGTGCGGGCGCTGGCTTATGGGCTGCCGCCGACTGGGGGCGAGGGGTTGGGGGTGGATCGGCTAACTATGCTGCTGACCGGGTCGAAGTCGATTCGGGATGTGATTTTGTTTCCGTTGATGAGAAAACAGGGATCAGGGATCAGGGATCAGGGATCAGAAGAGCCTGTTGGTTGAGGGTTGTGGTTTCCCGCCCTTGCGCCAGAAAAAAGGCGCAAGAACGGGGCACGGAGCTTTTGTGGTTGGTCCGGCGCAAATTCTGAAGGCCGTCCCGCGGGGGCTAAAGCCCTCAAGCATTTTGTTCATTTTTTGGCACGACTGAAGTCGTGCCCCTTCACACATCTACGTGTGGCAAGAATCTTCAAGCAACTACGGCGCAACTGAAGTCGTGCCCTGTGATAGGACCTTTGATCTCTAGACCTGGAGTCTGTTCGTGAATATTTTGTTTGTTGGCGATGTGTTTGGCAGTGCGGGGCGCAGGATTGTGCGCGAGCACATTGGGCACGTGCGCAAGGCCAATGCTGTGGACCTGGTGGTGATTAATGCCGAGAACGCGGCGGGCGGGTTTGGGGTGACTCCGCAGATTGCCGAGGACCTGTTTGACCTGGGCGCGGATGTGCTGACTACCGGGAACCACGTTTGGGACAAGCGTGAGCTGATCGACTATATGAATTCAGTTCCTGCAGATAGCCAGGAGCGGCCTCGGCGGGTGCTGCGGCCGGCGAATTTCCTGCCTGGGAATCCCGGTTACGGGGTGTTTGAAGGGACGACCGACAGCGGCGTTCCTTTTGCGGTGATCGACCTGATGGGCCGGGTGTTTATGAACGGGACCAACGATCCGTTCCACGCGGTGAGCGACATTCTTGCAGGCATCAAGGCCAAAGTAATTTTGGTGGACTTTCATGCCGAGGCTACCAGCGAGAAGGTGGCGATGGGCTGGCATCTGGATGGCAAGGTGACGGCTGTGCTGGGGACGCACACGCACATTCCTACGGCCGACCAACGCATATTGCCCGGCGGGACTGCCTACCAGACCGATGTTGGGATGAGCGGGCCTTACGACAGCGTGATTGGCGTGGAGAAAGAGATGGTGCTGCATCGGTTCCTGACCGGGATGCCGGGGAAGTTTGAGGCGGCCAAGGGAAACCCGAAGATGTGCGCGGCGCTGATTACTTGCGATGCGGCGACGGGACGGGCGAGCGGGATTCAGCGGATTATGCTGGGGGAGTAGGGGGAAGAACAGAGTTCAGAGTTCTGAGTTCTGAGTTCGAAGTTCAGAGCTGTGAGTTGAGCCACGCTCCTTCAAGACATATGCGCGTAGAGACAGAAAGGGCGGCCTTTGCGGGCCGCCCTTTTTATTCCCAGGAGTTGTTTCCGTCAGCGTTTTAGTGCGCTGCGGAGGGTTTGTGTGCTGGTGTCGTATGGTGAACCGGAGCCGCGACCTTCTTCTTTTCCTGAACGAATCCGTCACGCAGGGCGATTTGCGCGGACTGCGTCGTAGCGGGAGTTGCAGGGGTTGTACCCGAAGCAGGTACGGCATCCTTGGCGGGAATCTGCGTATAGGAGTCGTAGGTACCATCCAACTCTGCGAGGCCCTTGGACGAAAGGCCATACTCGAATCCGACCGCCGGGATATCCTTGTCGGCCAGAGGAGTTTTGAGGGTAACGATAAAATCCGCAACCTTGGCGTCCTTCGCATCCTGAGTAACTGCGACTTTGATCACAGTTGCCGAGGCTTCAATCACGATTCCCGGGACTGGTGTCTGCTGATCTTTCATCACCGCCCAGACCTTCTCGGCGTCGTCCTTTGATCCAAATGCCAGGATGGTCTCTTTGTCGGAAAGGGCCAAGTCAGGCAGTTTGGTTGTCGGATCGGTGAGCATGGTATGGATCTGCTCGGCAGCAGTGGGCGCCGGAGGAATCACAAATGTTCCCGGAGGGAAAGTTGTGGCCTGCGCCTGGGCCTTGATGCCATCCAGGCCATCGAGTTTACCGTGGTACTTCTTGTAGTAATACTCAAGCTTTGGCTCAATCTGGGCCTTGTAGGCGGGCGGCGCGAAATCCCAGACGCGGGCATAGAACCAGACGGCCTGGACGAGGTCCTGACCGGCGCCGGGCAGACTGTAGGCCTGAGCGAGCAGCAGGGTATCGGGCAGTCCCTGGGTCTGGGACTGGGCGTCGGTGTAGAGCATCAACTCCGCTTTGTACTCGGCCTCCGCGGCTTTGAAGTCCTTCTTCGAGATGTAATCGTCGGCGGCGATGGCGGAGTGGAAGATTGGAAATGCTGCGCCGGTGAGCTTTTTCCAGTCGTCGTCGGAGGTTCCGGCGGGCTTCTGACTGGTGAGGCCTTTCTGCGCGAGAGCCGCAGCGTCGTCACAGGTTTGCGGGTCCGAGGTCTTGCCGCACTGAAGCT
>Ga0302197_10000591_pt1 | contig 36413 bp, 32 predicted proteins | sample II_Bog_N2_1_FD_193526 | JGI IMG/M metagenome (GOLD analysis project Ga0302197, IMG submission 193526) | Peat permafrost microbial communities from Stordalen Mire near Abisko, Sweden - II_Bog_N2_1 | ecosystem: Environmental > Terrestrial > Soil > Wetlands > Peat | place: Sweden: Abisko... | reverse complement strand
AAGCCTATCGAGTATGCAAACGGCACCTACACGGTTCCCAACCACCCGATTATCCCTTTCATCGAAGGCGACGGTACGGGCCGCGACATCTGGAAGGCCTCGCAGCGCGTCTTCGACGCCGCGGTTGAGAAGGCTTATGGCGGCAAGCGCAAGGTGGAGTGGTATGAGGTGCTGGCCGGCGAAAAGGCCTATCGCCAGACCCAGAACTGGCTGCCCGATGACACGGTGAAGGCGACGGTGGACTTTCGCGTGTCCATCAAGGGACCGTTGACCACGCCCGTGGGCGGGGGAATCCGCAGCCTGAACGTGGCGCTGCGGCAGTTGATGGACTTGTACCAGTGCGTGCGCCCGGTGAAGTACTATGCCGGTGTGCCCAGCCCGGTGAAGCACCCGGAGAAGCTGGATGTGGTGATCTTCCGCGAGAATACCGAGGACATCTACGCCGGAATCGAGTTCCGCGAGGGAACACCCGAGGCGGCGAAGTTCATTGCATTTGTGAACGACGAGATGTTGAAGGGGACGAAGAAGAAGGTGCGGCTGGATTCTGGAGTTGGGGTGAAGCCGATCTCGATTACAGGGTCGAAGCGGTTGGTGCGGGCTGCGATCCAGTTTGCGCTGGATAACAACCGCAAGACGGTGACCATCGTCCACAAGGGAAATATCCAGAAGTTCACCGAGGGAGCCTTCCGCGAATGGGGCTACGAGGTTGCCGCGCAGGAGTTCCGCGAACAGACCGTGACCGAGCGGGAGAGCTGGATTCTGGGCAACCTGGAGGCCAACCCGAGCCTGACGGCGGAGCAGAATGCGGCGCTGATTGAGCCGGGGATCGAGTTTGCGTCGAAGGAGTTTGGCGAGAGCGTGGTGGCAGAGGTGAAGGCGGTGCTGGCCTCGATTGGCGCGTCGCACGGCGGAGGGAAGTGGAAGTCGAAGGTCCTGGTGAATGACCGAATCGCGGATTCGATCTTCCAGCAGATCATCCTGCGTCCGGAGGACTACAGCGTGCTGGCCACGACAAACCTGAATGGCGACTACATTTCGGACGCTGCAGCCGCGCAGGTTGGCGGGCTGGGAATTGCGCCGGGCGGAAACATCGGCGATGGCTTTGCGGTCTTCGAGGCAACGCACGGAACGGCTCCGAAGTACGCGGACAAGGACGTGATCAATCCAGGCTCTGTGATGCTGAGCGGCGTGATGCTGTTCAACTTTCTAGGCTGGACGGAGGCGGCGCGGCTGATCGAGAGCTCGATGGAGAAGACCATTGCGCAGAAGTACGTGACCTACGACTTTGAGCGGGGCATGCAGGGCGCGACCAAGGCGAAGACGAGCGAGTTTGCAACACGAATGATCGAGAACATGTAGATGGTGCTTGCCGCACGGGCGTAAGCGCCTTTGGCGCAAAGGCTCAAGGCGGCAGGCTTTGAATCAACGAACCGAGTAATTATGAAGGGAAAAGAAGATGCGGAAGAAAGTAACCATTGTAGGAGCGGGAAACGTCGGAGCCACTGCGGCTCACTGGATCGCAGCGAAGGAACTTGCCGATGTGGTGCTGATCGACGTGATTGAGGGCGTGCCCCAGGGCAAGGCGCTCGATCTGCTGCAGGCGATGCCGATTGAGAAGCGCGATGTGGCCATCCTGGGAACGAACGACTATGCGGACACGGCGAACTCGGACATCGTGGTGATTACGGCCGGCATCGCGCGCAAGCCGGGCATGAGCCGCGATGACTTGCTCAACACGAACTTCAAGATCATGTCGGACGTGGTGAACAAGGCTGTTGCTGCGTCGCCGAACTGCATCCTGATCATCGTGGCCAACCCACTGGATGCGATGGCGCAGACGGCCTACAAAAAGGCCGGCTTCCCACGCGAGCGCGTGATCGGCATGGCAGGTGTGCTGGACTCGGCGCGCTTCCGGACGTTCATTGCAGAAGAGTTGAATGTGTCGGTGGAGAATGTAACCGCATTTGTTCTGGGCGGGCACGGCGACACCATGGTTCCGCTTTCGCGCTACTCGACGATGGCCGGAATCCCGATCACGGAGCTGATTGAGCCGGCGCGGCTGAAAGAGTTGGAGTCGCGGACGGCCAATGGCGGCGCGGAGATTGTGAAGTACCTGAAGACGGGCTCGGCATACTATGCGCCTTCCGCGGCGACGGTGGAGATGGTCGAGGCGATTCTGAAGGACAAGAAGAAAATCCTGCCGTGCGCTGCGTATCTGCAGGGCGAGTACGGTATCTCCGGACTGTACGTCGGTGTGCCGTGCAAGCTGGGCGCCAAGGGCCTGGAGCAGATCATCGAGATCAAGCTGACGGCGGAGGAGCAGGCTGCACTGAACAAGTCGGCTGATTCGGTCAAGGAGCTTTGCACTGTTATTGGAATGCAGTAAGGCAAAAAGCTAAACACCGATCTGCACCGATTGAACCAATAAAACGGAAGGGCCCGCTCAATGTGAGCGGGCCCTTCGTGTTTCGGGTGAATCATGTCTATGCGACGCGTTCGATGGTGACGGATTCCAGGACAACGGGGGTTTTGGGGCGGTCCTGGGACGCGGTGGGGACGTTGCTGATCTTCTCGACGATGTCGTAGCCTTCGACGACTTCGCCGAAGATGGTGTGCTTGCCGGTGAGCCAACTGGTGTCCGTGACGGTGATGAAGAACTGGCTGCCGTTGGTGCCGGGGCCGGCGTTGGCCATGGCGAGTTTGCCGGGGGTCTTGAAGTGGTGGGGCGAGCCCTTGGTCTCGTCGCCGAACTTGTAGCCGGGGCCGCCCATGCCGGTGCCTTCGGGGTCGCCGCCCTGGATCATGAAGTTGGGGATGACGCGGTGGAAGACGGAGCCGTCGTAGAGCTTGGCGCCCTTCTTGGAGCGGGAGTTCCACTCCTTGGTGCCTTCGGCGAGGCCGATGAAGTTGGCGACAGTGATGGGTGCGTCCTTCTCAAAGAGTTCGCAGACGATTGTGCCTTCGGTGGTCTTGAAGGTGGCGTAGGTTCCGGGCTTGGTAGGCATATTTCTCCAATTCTCAGTTGTCAGTGCTTAGTTGCTGGTGGAAGGCGAAGGTGCCGCAGCAGGTGCGGCAGGGGCTGCGAACGGATCGGGAGGGATGGGCTGGCCATCGCGGACGATGGTGATGCGGTTAATGGTGACGGGGGCGAGCGGCTTGTCGTTCTTGTCGCGCTCGACGCGGGCGATGGAGGCAGTGAGCAGCACCGTGTGGGTGTCGCACTGGCCGAAGATGGTGTACTTGCCGCTGAGTTCGTCGACGGCTGCCTCCGTGATGAAGAACTGCGAACCATTCGTGTTGGGACCGGAGTTCGCCATGGCAAGCCGGCCCGGGACGGAGAAGGTAAGCGAGGGGTCGACCTCGTTGTCGAAGTAGTAGCCGGGGTCGCCGGTGCCGTCGCCCACGGGGTCGCCGCCCTGGATCATGAAGCCGGGGATGACGCGGTGGAAGGTGAGGCCGTCGTAGAAGCGCTTGCCGTGCTGCTTGACGTTGCCGGCGGCGAGGGTCCAGTCCTTAGTGCCTTCGGTCAGGCCGATAAAGTTGGCGACGGCGAGAGGGGCCTGCTTGTCGAACGTCTTGCAGGTGAGCCGGCCCATGGTGGTGTCGATGAGAATGGTGGGGCCGGTGGGGACTGGCGCGGGTGTGACGGCAGCGGTGGCGCCGGGAGCGTCCGGTAGGTCGGCGGCAGGGGCAGGCTGCGCCGGCGCGGGCCATGCCGTGGCAAGGAGCAGGGCAAAGCTGAGCAGGTAGAGAATGCAACGTCGGGTCATACGTGAGAATCCTGAAGGTGGCACAGCGGATAGGTTAGTCGAGAGTAGGATTGTGCGGCAAACGGAAAGACGATGCGGGCGGAGAGTCCACCGCCGATTCCATTATAGGGGGATTCGGCACAGCACCGGAGTTAACCCCATCGCTTTTGTTATGTGTCCCATAGAGCCGCGGTCGTCTGCCCGGCAGGTCGGGGCTGGACCGGGAGGATGGCGCCAGCGTTTACCGAATGCGGCAGATGGGGCGGGTATACTGCATCTGCATGTCCGACAAACTGATTGCTCTGCTGGCCGGCCTGAGCGTGACCGGCAAATACGTCGTGGTGATTGTGCTGATGGCGGTCCAGTCGGCGTGCATCCCCATCCCTTCCGAGGTGATCCTGCCGTTTGCGGGGGCTGCCCTGGCGCACTCGCAGATGCAACTGGTTCTGCTGGCAACGCTGGCGTCGCTGGCGTCGAACCTGGGGTCAATCCCGGCATACTGGGTGGGTGCGCGGGGCGGCCGCGCGATGGTGGAGCGGTATGGGAGTTGGCTGCTGCTCAGCCGGCACGACCTGGACCGGGTCGACCAGTTCTTTCTGCGCTTCGGTTCGGTTGCCGTGCTGCTGGGTCGCATGCTGCCGATTATCCGGACGTTCATCGCCTTCCCGGCCGGCGTGGCGAAGATGAACCAGGTGAAGTTTCACCTGTACACCTTTGTAGGCTCGTGGCCATGGTGCTACGTGCTGGCTTACGTCGGCATGACACTGGGCGACAAGTTCCGCACGGACCCGCGGCTGAAGGAGATCTTCCACCGCTTCCACCTGGGGGTGGAGGCGGCGCTGCTGGTTGGCTTCGTCTGGTTCGTGACGTCGCACTGGAAGAACCGGATCCGGACGGAAGCGTAGAGCCCGGCACCCGATGAAAAATCCTGTGGATCGAGTGAGATGCCCGTTCCCAAGCGAGGTCGCGGCGGTGTATGCTGACCCACACTCATCGGGCCTGCATGAGAATCCAAGCACAAAGGTGGCGGTAAATGCCCGCTTATTTGCTTCAGTTGTCCTATAGCCCGGAGATTCTGGCAGCATTCATCAAGAAGCCGCAGGACCGGAAGGTGGTCATCAGCAAGCTGGCCGCACAGGTCGGCGGCACGATGGTCGGCGCGTGGCTCTCGTTCGGCGAGCACGATGCAGTTGTGATTATCGAGGGCGGAGACAACGTGAGCGCGGCCGCGATCTCGATGGCGGTCTCGGCCAGCGGAGCCTTCAAGGCATTCAAGACGACCCCACTCCTGACCGCCGAGGAGGGCCTGGAGGCGATGAAAAAGGCCGGTAAGCTGAGCTACAAGCCACCTACGAAGAAGTAGGCGGGGCGGCGGCCCGGACTACGTGAGCGGGTGCAGCGACACCTTGTCCGGGCCGGGAAAGTCCGCCGGAACCGGGATGGTGACGCGTCCTGTGGCCGCCCATTGGACGCCGCGCGCCAGCAGCGTCTGGAAGCCCACGCAGTCCAGGTTGGGGCAGGGATCGCCAGCCCAGGTGTGGCCCAGCATGGTGGTGTAGACGCGTCCGCGTCCGTAGTCGCGGACCCAGTCCATGGGCTCGCCCTGGTTGGTGACGGGAGAGTGCGCGTAGGTGAGGATGGTCAGGTCTTCGGCGGGCCCATGCTGCCCGTGCGTCAATTGCTCGAAGGGATGCATCCAGACCGGAGGCATGCCCTGGGTGATGGGGTGGTGGGTGTCGCGGACGTGGACCTGGAAGTCGAGGTTCTTGGGGTGTCCCGGGGCGTGGCCCGTGCCCTGGGGAATCACAATCACGCTGCCGTCGTCTGCGATGGCGATGCCGGGGCCGAAGGAAGCGGGACGCCAGCCCAGGCCGATCATCTCGTTGTAGGCCTTCCACGGTGTAAAGGCGTTGTTGCCGGCATGGTAGCTCACCAGCCCGCCACCGCCGCGGACGTAGGCTTCCATCGCGGCTTCCACCTCCGCCGGCCACTGGATGCCGGTGGGCGCGTCGCCGCCGTTGAAGTTGTTGATCACGACCTGGTAGCCGCTGAAGTTGGGTCGCCAGGTGTCCCATGCGGCGGCAGGCGCATCGCGCGGAGGCGTGGTGGAGACGGCGACGGTGAACAGGCCGGTGTTGGTCAGGATCTCCGTAATGCCGTGGGTGGCGGTCTTCCAATCGTGGTTGTTGATACCGTCCACGATGAGGACGCGAATGGCTGGACCAGGGTTCGAGAGTGCGAAGGCACGGCCGGTGGCAAGGCCGGCGGCGGTGAGAGCGGAGGATTGGAGGAATTCGCGGCGGTCCATGGGGTCCCTCTTGGTTCGCAAGATAGCTTACCTTGCGCGGTCCAGGTTGCGCGCGCTTGATGCAGGGCGGCGCCCGTTGACGTGCAGGAATTACAATCGAAAGAGCAAAGAAAAAAGGAAGTCAGAGCCGTGCAAGTCGAGTTGTTCGATACAAGCCTTCGAGACGGGCTGCAGCAGCCAAACCTCGATATCTCCATTCCGAACGCGGTTAGCCTGTTGCAGTGCATGGGCGACTTTGGTGTGCACTACGCCGAGATCGGCTTTGCCGGCGCGAACCAGTTTGTGGACGACCTGGCCAGCAGGATGCAGCAGGTCGATACTGGAGCGATGCGGCTGGCGCTGTTTGGCCGCACGCGGGGCCGCGGCGCCAAGGTGCAGGACTGGCCGGACCTACAGTTCATGGTGCGCCACAAGCAGCGGGTTCCCATAGCCGTGGTGGTGGTGAAGTCGCGACTGTTGGACGTGACCAAGTCTCTGGGGGCTTCCCCGGAGGAAAACCTGGCCATGGCTCGGGAGACCGTCGACTATCTGCAGCAGAATGGGCTGGAGGTCTTCGTCGACTTTGAGCACGCCATGGATGCCGCCTGCAGCCGCACCGAGTTTGGCATTCAGACCACGGACGACGAACTAGCCTCCCAGAGCCGGGATCATCTCCAGGAACTCATCGCACAGTGCGTCGAGCAACGGGTGAGTCGGCTTGTGATCTGCGATACCAACGGCGGCGCATCCCCGGAAGAGGTGAGCCAGGTATTCCGGACGCTGACCGCGGCATACCCTGGGGCGAAGTTCGGATTCCACGGGCATACGGACCGCGGCCTGGGCATTGCGAATTCTCGCGCCGCGGTGTTTGCCGGCGCCGTGCAGGTGCAGGGAACGATCCTGGGCACGGGCGAACGCTGCGGCAACGTGAACCTGACGACCGTGGTGGGGAGCATGCAGGTGCGGGGCGAGGCGGAGTTCGTTGCGCCGGAGAAGCTACACGGACTGACCCGGCTGGCGCAGACCGCCTACGGAGCATTCGGCTTGCAGGCGCCGCATGGCGCGCCGATTGTGGGGCCAGGGGCCTTCGGCACCTGGGCGGGCATGCATGGCTCCAGTGAGCGCAAGAATCCCGGAGCCTACCTGTGGTGCGACCCGGCAATGGTGGGCGCGAACCCCGTGATCGGGGTAAACGCGCAGTCGGGCAAGGCGAACATCATTCTGCTGTCGGAGGCGCTGGGCGTGCCGCTGGACGGCGCGCAGGCGCAGGCGTTGCTGGACGCCAACCAGGCGATGATCGACGGCGGCGGGTTCACGGCCAGCGAGGTGTCCTTCCGGCTGGCCTGCATGAAAGTGCTGGGAACGCTGCCGAACCGCTTCGGCGTAAAGGGCTGGCGCGTGGTGGACGAGTCGGAGATTACCGGCGGCCGGTTTGTGCAGGCGTCCATGGCGATGTCGATTGGGGAGTCCAAGCTGGTAACCAGCCGCGCAGAGGGCGAAGGCCCGGTGGATGCGCTGACCAAGGCAATGCGGCAGGAGTTGGAGAAATGGCACCCGTCGATTGCAAAGATGCGGCTGGATACGTTCAGCGTGACCGCGCTGGATGTCTCCGCCAACGATACCGCCGCGCATGTGCGGGTGACGTTGAGCTTCCATGCGGACGGGCAACAGCCGTGGACCACGGCGGGCGTCAGCAGCGACTTAAATCAGGCCGCGCTGATGGCTATTGTGGACGGGTTCGACTATTGGCTGCTGCGCAATCCGGAGTAACCGGACACACGCGGAGCTATACTGGAGATTCCGTCTATACGGAAGGAACGCACCATAGACCGAAGCACAGAAGGGTAATGCCAAGTATGTCAACTCCCGGAGCCGCACAACAGGCCGCGGCCAGTATCAAGCCAGCCACAGGAAAACTAGGCATCATGACCGCCGGAATGGGAGCGGTTTGCACCACGCTCATCGCCGGAGTAGAGGCGATTCGCCATGGACTCGCCAAGCCAATCGGCTCACTCACGCAGATGGGAACCATCCGGCTGGGGAAGCGCACTGAGAACAACACCCCACTGATCAAGGAATTTGTGCCGCTGGCCAATCTGGATGACCTGGTCTTCACCGGCTGGGATATCTTTGGCGGCAACCTGTATGACGCCGCCAAGACCGCACAGGTATTGGATCGCGACCAACTCGAGCAGATTCGACCGTTCCTGAAGTCGATTGAGCCCATGCCGGGGGTGTTCGACCAGTACTATGTGAAGCGGTTGGAAGGCAAGAGGATCAAGAAAGGCCGCAGCAAGTGCGACCTGGCCAGTCAGATCCGCAACGACATTGCCGAGTTCAAAACGAAGACCGATCGCCAGGTGCTCCTCTGGACCGGCTCGACAGAGATCTACATGGAGAGGTCGGCGGTACACCAGTCGCTGGCGGCGTTCGAGAAGGGCCTGGACCAGGACGATCCGGACATCACGCCCTCGATGATGTACGCCTGGGCCGCGCTGAAGGAGGGCATCCCGTTCATCAACGGAGCGCCCAACCTGACGGTGGACATCCCAGCGATGAACGAGCTGTCGCGCAAGATGAATGCGCCGATCTGCGGCAAAGACTTCAAGACCGGTCAGACGATGATCAAGAGCGTGCTGGCGCCGGCGTTCAAGACGCGCATGCTGGGCGTCAGCGGCTGGTACTCCACCAACATCCTGGGCAACCGGGACGGTGAGGTGCTGGACGATCCGGAGAGCTTCAAGACGAAGGAGGTCTCGAAGCTGGGGCTGCTGGAGATGATCCTGCAGCCGGACCTGTACCCGGACCTCTACAAGGATATTTACCACAAGGTTCGGATTAACTATTATCCGCCGCGTGGTGATAACAAAGAGGGTTGGGACAACATTGACATCTTCGGGTGGCTCGGCTACCCGATGCAGCTGAAGGTGGATTTCCTGTGCCGGGACTCGATTCTGGCGGCTCCGCTCGCACTAGACCTGTGCCTGTTCATGGACCTGGCACAACGGACTCCGAGCCTGCGGGGACTGGGCATCCAGGAGTGGCTGAGCTTCTACTTCAAGGACCCGGATTCTGCCCCGGGGGTCTACCCGGAGCACGACCTGTTTATCCAGTCGATGAAGATGAAGAACACGCTGCGCCACATTATGGGCGAGGACCTGATCACCCACCTCGGCCTGGACTACTACGCAGGCTAGGACGCACGAATCACCGAGCGCGCGGAGACCCGGCACATGGGGCTCCGCGCGTTTCTGCTTTCATCACCCCGCGGCGAGGGCGAGCAGGCGGGGCCACAGAGCTTTGGTGCCAGCTTCCGTATTGGCGGAGACCGGCAGCACCTCTTCAACCCCGTGGGCGCGCTTGAGCGCAGCGAGAGACTTGGCCAGGGCGTTGTTGGAGAGGCGATCGGACTTGGTGCCGACGACCAGATAGGGCCGGCCGGTCTGCTTGAAGAAGTCGATGAGGGTCGTGTCGCTGGGCTGCGGCGGGATGTTGGTGTCCACCAGGCAGACGCCGAGGGCGAGCGTCTCGCGTTCGGCCAGGTACGGCTCGATGAACGTAGGCCATTCGGCGGAGATGGACCTGGAGATCTTGGCATAGCCGTAGCCCGGCAGGTCGGCGAAGATGAGCGTGGGGCGTTGCTTCTTTTTCTCGCCCGCGCCCTCGTGCAGCGCAAAGAAATTGATGGCGCGGGTGCGGCCGGGCGTGGACGAGGTGTGAGCCTGCTTGGAGCCGAGCAGCGCATTGATCAGCGAGGATTTGCCGACGTTGGAGCGGCCCAGGAAGGCAATCTCCGGCGCTCCGAAGGTCTTGGCCTGGGTGGGGAAGTGGGCGACATCGGTCGCGGACAGCAGAAATACCGGCGTCAATCGCATGGTTCCAGTGTAGGGCATTGCGTGTGCAATCATGGTTGGGGAGTACACCTGTCTATGCCGTTGCAGACACCAGCGCGCAGCTTTCGTCACCACATGCTGCGCGAGATCTACGAGCAGCCCGCAGCCATTGCCCGCACCATCGAGCACTACATGGACCTTTCTGGCGCGAGCCCCGCGTTTCGCGATGAGCCGCTGAGCGCAGTCGCGGCACTCTTCCGCCAGCATCCTGACCTGGTTATTACGGCCAGCGGGTCCAGCCGGCACGCTGGGCTGGCGGCGGAGATTCTGCTGGAGGACCTGGCCGGACTGGTGGTGGATGTGGAGTATGCCAGCGAATATGCCTGCCGGTCGACTCACCTGCGGCGGCATCCGGACAGTCCAAGCCCGGTGATGGTGCTGTCGCAGTCGGGCGAGACGGCGGATACGCTGGCGGCCCTGCGCGAGGCGAATCGGCGCGGGCATCCCACGATTGCCGTCACCAATGTTGCCGGCTCGACCATGATGCACGAGGCGACGGTGGCACTGTGTACGCTGGCGGGCGTGGAGCTTGCTATTCCCGCGACCAAGAGCTTTACCACGCAGCTTACGCTGATGCTGGTGCTGTCGCTGCTGGCGGCGCGGGAACGTGGCGGCCCGGCCAGCCAGGATGCCGAGCAGCTGCTGGCGGCGCTGGCCGGAGTACCGGATGCGATCGCGGCGCAGCTTCCGGCGTGGGAAGATCAGATCGCTGGGCTGGCGGAGAAGTATTCAGACGCGCGGACATTCCTGTACCTGGGGCGCGGCGTGCACTATGCGATTGCTCGCGAAGGCGCGTTGAAGCTGAAGGAGTCGTCGTACCTGCATGCGGAGGGGTATCCGAGCGGAGAGCTAAAGCATGGGCCGAACGCGCTGGTGTCACCGCAGGTGCCGCTGGTGGTGCTGGCGACGGTAGATGAGGACGACCCGGAGTCGCTGCTCCGCTACGAGAAGACGGTATCGCTGCTGTATGACATGCGCGAGCAGGGGGCGCGGGTGCTGGCGCTGGCGAACACTGGCGACGCGACGATTGCAGCGCTGGCGTCGGACACGATTGCCATCGACAAGGCCAGTGAATCGCTGCTGCCGATCTCGGAGGTAGTGCCGCTGCAATTGTTCGCGTACTTCATGGCGGTCAGCCACGGCGTGGATGTCGACCGGCCGCGCAACCTGACCAAGGCCGTCACCACGGAGTAGGGCAACGCACGCAGTTGCAAGACTGCTGTGCCGACAAGCGTGAGCTCGGTGTGTTAGCCTGCGAAAACTTGGGCCCCCATTTCAATCCATCGTGTTCGATGACTCAGGAGACGTGCATGCAGAACGGCAATCCTATGGAAGCACCTCCAAATCCCAGCCTGGTCTTTGAGATGGTGAACGCGCATCAGCGTTCCGCAGCGCTGAATGCCGCCATCGAACTCGACGTGTTTCGCGCCGTGGGCGCTGGACCGGGCGATGTGGCCTCGATTGCCAAGCACTGTGCCGCGTCGGAACGTGGGACGCGCATCCTGTGCGACTATCTGGTGATTCATGGCGTGCTAGGCAAGGTGGACGGGCACTACAAGCACACGCCGACCAGTGCGCTGTTTCTCGACCCCGGTTCGCCGGCGTGTATGGCGTCGGTGGCGAAGTTCCTGTCGAACCCTGCGATGAACGAGTCGTACAACCAACTGGCGGACGTGGTGCGCAACGGCCGCACAACTCTGCCGGGAGAGGGCAGCGTGGAGCCGGACAATCCCGTGTGGGTGGAGTTTGCGGAGAACATGGCGCCGATGATGGGGCCGCTAGCCGGTCCGCTGGGCGCGTTGGTTCTGGAGGGATACACCGGTCCGATGCGCGTGTTGGATATTGCAGCGGGTCATGGCCTGTTCGGCATCGAGATCGCCAAGCAGAACCGGCAGGCGCACGTTACCGGACTGGACTGGGCCAACGTGCTGAAGGTTGCCGTGGCCAATGCCGAGAAGGTGGGCGTGGAGGACCGCTATGACCTGCTGCCCGGCAGCGCCTTCGACGTGGAGTTTGGCGGCCCGTACGACGCCGTGCTGCTGACGAACTTCCTGCACCACTTCGATGTGCCAACCAACGTGCGCCTGCTGAAGAAGGTGCGCGCGGCGCTGAAGCCGGGTGGGCGCGCAGTGACGCTGGAATTTGTGCCGAACGAGGACCGCGTCTCTCCGCCCATGGCGGCAGCTTTCAGCATGACAATGCTGGCGACCACGGCCTCAGGCGACGCCTACACCTTCAAGGAGCTTGCGGGAATGTATGCGGAAGCAGGCTTTACGGGCGTGACTGCGCACCCGATTCCCATGAGCCCACACACGGTGGTGATGGGCGATGCGTAGCCGGTGACCGGGAACACTGCGCCAAGTTGGGTGCAATGGCCGGGGGGGTGGGCGTAGAGGCTGGCGTACCGCAACCTGGAGCGGCAGGCGATGCTGCTGTCGTTCATCGACGTATTGCGCTGGACGGCGTTGGTGGCATTCGCATCCGCACGAGCAGTATGGCTATTCCGGCGTATTTCGCACCGCCTGGACGGCTCCATCAAGGTCCATGCGGGGCATTAGAGCAGGCGGTTTCCGAACGACTGAGGGGTATGGTATCGTGCGGCATGCTCCTCGAAATGACGATTGACAGGCTGGACCCGGTCACTGCGGTGGTGATCATCAACGGCTCGCTGACCCTGGGAACGAACCTGAAGATGATGGAGGCGCAGGTGCGGCAACTCATCCTCGATGGCGTGGACCGCCTGGTGCTGGACCTGACCGATTGCGCCTACTCCGACAGCGCCGGGCTGGGCTTTCTGATCCACACGTATGGCCTGATCGGCGAGCGCCAGGGCTCCATGCGGCTGTGCGGCGTGAGCGAGCGCGTGATGGGGCTGCTGCGGATGACCCGGACCGACAAGCTGATTCCATGTGACCCGACGCGGCAGGAGAGTGTGGAACAGTTGACAGAGAGTGGCGCGTAGACGACGGCATTCTCTGTTCCATGAATATTCAATGAAATAAATGGAGGCAGGACGATGAGTTCTTCGCGAGATTCCGTGCTGGACCGGTGGTGGCCGGGGCTGGTGATTCTGTTTGGGCTGATCTTTGTGTCGGTGTTAGTGTCCTTCAAGCCGGGGTACTGAGGGACAGGAGAAGCGCTACTTCCAGACGCTCCAGCCGCGGCGGTTGAGGCTGTAGAACAGCACGCCAAGGCAGGACAGGCTGAGTGCGATGAGGCCGGCTCCGTGTGCGGTGCGACCGAAGAGGACATCGCCTAGTCCGAAGAGCATGGAGTAGACGAGCGTGAAGCCCAGCACCCAGTGGAAGAAGTTGTAGCGGAGGGTGGGATCGTGCTGAGCGCCGGAATCCGCCGGGGCAAAGCGGCGCCACCCGAGGGCGGCGGGGCGAACGCGGTCGTAGAAGGCCTGCAGCGTGTCGTTGGATTCCGGGCGGGTGACCAGGGTGACCGTGAGCCAGATGGCCGTGGTCAGGCCAGTGGTCACCAGCATCAGCCAGGCAAAGGCGTGCGGATCGTCCTGGTTCAGTGGGACAAGCGCCAGCGCCGGGTCGATGCGGTGCAGCATGCGGACAACAGGCATGCCGAGACTGCTCTCCAGCGTCAGCGAGATGGTTGCGGCAGCGGTCATGGCGGCGATCTCGCTCCATGCATTGATACGCCACCAGTACCAGCGCAGGATGAAGACCAGGCCGGCGCCGGCGCCCAGGGCGAGGAGAAATTTCCACGCGGTGGCGATGGACGCCCCATGAGTCAGCATGTAGCCTGTCGCGCTGGCGGACATGATGGCGACCAGGATGGTGGCCATGCGCGAGACGGCGACATAGTGGTGCTCCGTCCGGTCGGGCGCGAAGAAGCGTTTGTAGATGTCGTTGACCATGTACGACGCACCCAGGTTCAGGTGCGTGCCGATGGTGGACATATACGCCGCCGCGAACCCGGCCAGCATGAGCCCACGCAGACTGGGAGGCAGATAGTGGATCATCACCCAGACGTAGGCGCCCTCCATACCGCCTTGTGCTGCGGTGGGGTTGGGCAGCAACACCAACGCAACCAGGGCGGTGAGTATCCATGGCCAGGGCCGCAGCGCGTAGTGGGCGATGTTGAACCACAGGGTTGCGCCCAGCGAATGCTTCTCATTCTTGGCGGAGAAGATGCGCTGGGCGATGTAACCGCCGCCGCCCGGCTCCGCGCCTGGATACCAGCTTGCCCACCAGTTGAGCGAGAGCAGCACCAGGAAGCTGAGGAAGAACGGCGAAGCGGTGCTGGGAATGAATGCGAGCGTGTCGCGGCCCTGGCCGTGGGCCGCGTCGAAGGCATGGACCTGGGTGGCCAGCGAGCCCATGCCGCCAACGGCGTGCACGGCGAAGTACGCAAGCAGGCAGACCATGCTCATCTTCAGCACGAATTGCAGCAGATCCGTCCACAGCACGGCCCATAGGCCGGAGATGGCGTTATACGCCAGCGTCAGCGCCAGGCACCAGAACACTGCCGTCAGTTGCTGGCGCGTGCTGGTCAGGCCCAGCGTCAGGGCCAGGATCTTGGCCATGGCCAGGTTCACCCAGCCCATGATGATGGTGTTGACCGGGAATGCCAGGTAGACGGCGCGGAAGCCGCGCAGGAACGTGGCCGGAGGGCCGGAGTAGCGGAGCTCGGCAAACTCCATGTCAGTCAGAACCTTGGCACGACGCCAGAGCGGGGCGAAGAAGAATACGGTCAGCATCCCGGAGAGCAGGAACGACCACCACAGCCAGTTCCCAGCGATGCCCTGGGCGTAAATAAGCCCGGTGACAACCAGCGGCGTGTCCGCGCCGAAGGTAGTGGCGACCATGGACGTGCCGGCCAGCCACCAGGACACGTTGCGGCCCGATAGGAAGAACTCCCCGATGTTGCCGGAGGCACGCTTCATGTAGAAGAAGCCGATGGCGAGGTTGACCGCAAAGTATCCTACGATGACCAGCCAATCGAGCGACGTCAGAACCATCGAGCCTCCGGGTGCAGCAAGCATCCATCGTAGAGCAAGATTGGGTTCCGGTGCCCGATTTGATTGGGCAGGGCGACGGTTGGTGCGCTAGACTCTGCTGGTGACTCCGATGAAGACAATGCGATATGCAACCTTAGGGCTGGTAGCGTTGTGCGCTGCCGCTCGCGCTATGGCAGCACAACCGGCTGCCCAGTCCACCCCTGCCTATGTGGATATGAACCAGCCGGACCCGGCGCCGTTGAAGCTCGACGGCCTGAATGGCAAAGTCGAAGGGCTGGGCGGCGACGCCATGCCCCGGGTTGCGGTGTCGCTGTTCGCGGAGGATGACCATCATCTGCTGGCGACGACCATGAGCGACCGCGACGGCAAGTTTCACTTCGACAAGGTGGCCCACGGCCTCTACCGCGTGGTGGCGACGGTCGAGGGACTGTGTCCGGCGAATATCCCGGTCAGGATTGAGTCCAAGCTGCTGCACGCCAGGCTGGTGATTACCATGCGGCCGAAGGACCTGGATACCTGCAGCTACGGCATGGCAAAGAAGTAGGCACTTCGCGCGGTTCTGGACGCTTCGCGTGAGAGGCAGGAATACGGGTCACCCGGGGCGCTGGGGAATGAAGAACAGCGCCTATTGATGGGCCAGGTCGAAGACTTTGTCCATGACACCCCATCGCTTGACTGGGTCGGCACCTGCGGGGACGGCCTGGAAGTTGCCCATCAGGGCCTCCCACTCCAGCACCTTGGGGTTGGCGGCGTCCATTGCGGCCTTCCGCTCGAACGAAAAATCGTCGGCAACGTCCATGATCATGAACATGCGCGTTCCGTGGAGGTAGATCTCCATCTGGGTGACGCCTGCCGCATACAGGCTGTCGCGAATCTCCGGCCATATTTTTTCATGATGGCGTTTGTATTCGGCGATTTTGGCAGGATCGTCCTGCAGGTCGAGCGTAAGGCAGTGGCGTGGCATATTTCTCCATGTTGTGTAGCGGTGGCCGGAAATGGTGTCCGTGGTTCCACAGCAGCGTACCACGTGGCTTGCCGGGAGAAAAGCCGGGGCGACATGCTACCCTTTCATGCGTACGGAATCGCGCGCCCCGCGACGACCGCACGCGAGCAGGCAATGGGGATGCGGAGCACGACCAAGCCAATGCGGAATGCAGCCCGGCCGCATGGCAATACCTTGTGGCGCCGAGCGTGCTTTGTGGCGGCATGCGCGCTGGCGGGGGCGGCGGTATCCATTGCGGCCCAGACACTGCCGCCGCTCGTGCTGCCTTCCGCGCTCGCCTTCGACGGGCAGGGCAATCTATACATCGCAGATACTGGCAATCACGTCGTCCGCGAGATCTCCGCCAGCGCTGCCGCGACGGTTGTGGCGGGTACGGGCGTGCAGGGTTCGGCCGGGGACAATGGACCGGCTGCCGCGGCGGAACTCGACTCGCCTGCGGGACTGGCCGTGGATGCGGCTGGCAACATCTACATCGCTGACAGTCACAGTCATCGGATTCGTCAGATCGCGGCCGGGACGGGCATGATCTCCACCATCGCCGGTACAGGTGCAGCGGGATTCACCGGCGACGGTGGCCCCGCAAAGGCGGCGGCGCTGGACCGGCCGACCGCGCTGGCGCTGGGCTCGGGCGGCGACCTGTACGTGGCGGACACCAACAACCACCGCATCCGGCGCATTGCTGCCGGGACTCAGGTGATCACGACCGTGGCCGGGGACGGCATTGAGGGGTTCGCCGGGGACAACGGTCCGGCAACCGCGGCCTCCATTGATTCCCCCAGCGGACTGGCGCTGGATGCAGCCGGCGACCTGTACCTGGCGGACACGCACAACGGACGCGTGCGCGAGGTGAATGCGGCGACCGGCACGATTGCGACCGTTGCAGGCGCACAAGGTCTTGCGCTGCCGCGCGGGTTAGCTCTGGATGCAGCGGGCAACATCCTGGTGGCGGACAGCGCGAACCACCGCATCCTGCGTATCTCTCCAACAGGCGCTCTGACGACGGTTGCAGGCGATGGCACCCAGGCATTCGCCGGGGACGGAGGGCCCGCCACAGCGGCGAGCCTGGACTCTCCGCGGGCCGTCGCAGTCTCTCCCGCCGGCCTGCCGACGCTGGCCGATACCGGCAACCAGCGCGTGCGGCAGGTGGATGCCTTGCCTGCGCCGGGACCGGACATCCACACCGTTCCGTGGGTAGACAGCAGTCTGTCGACCACGCTGGCGTTGAGCGGGCCTTCGGTCGATGTGTATGGCAGCGGTAGCGTGATGGCCAGCGTCTCCGCCGGCACGAGGGCTACGGGAACCGTTACATTATCCGACACCAGTAATGGGCCGCCGGTGGTGCTAGGCGCAGCGACTCTGGGCTCTGCAGGGACCGCAACCTACAGCACAGGCGCACTGGCGGCGGGACCACACAGCCTGGTGGCGACGTACGCGGGCGATGCAACCCATGCGTCCGCAACCTCCCCGGCGCTGGCGTTGACGATCACGCCGCTGAGTGTGACGGCGACGCCGAACCCGGTCGCCCTGGTGTACGGCCAGACCGTTCCCGCGCTCACGGGAGTGCTGGCGGGGGTGCTGGTGCAGGACGCAGGCAGCGTTGCGGCGGCGTACACCAGCAGTGCTGGAACGCTGTCTCCGGCGGGCGCCTATCCAATCGCAGCAATGTTGAGCGGCAAAGCTGCGGGGAACTATGTGCTCACCGTCACAGCGGCCAGCGTGACGATCGCGGAGGCGCCCTCCACCGTGACGGCGTGGGCCTCCACCGGCAATCCGGCGGCGGGGATTCCGCTCACCCTCAGCGTTCAGGTGGGCAGCACCATGGCCGGCGTGCCAACCGGCAGCGTGACGCTTCTGGATGGGACGGGCACGCTCGCGGTGGTCGCGCTCTCCAATGCGGGCGGCGCCAGCTTCACCACCAGCTCATTGGCGTTGGGTACGCACGCTCTCACAGCCGTCTATGCGGGCGACGGGAACTTCCAGGCCGGAACATCCGCTACTGTGAACGTCATTGTGAGCACGGCCTCGGACTTCTCGCTGACAGCCGCCGGCAGCAACACGCAGAACGCACCGGCCGGCAGCGCGGCGACGTTTAGTTTCTCCGTTGCCATGCAGGGCGCAGCATTGCCAAGCCCCATTGTGCTGGCGGTTACAGGAGTGCCAACGGGGGCGACGGCATCGCTGAACCCCTCCGTCCTGGTGCCCGGTGGGGCGACGAGCTTTACGCTGACCGTGCAGACACCGTTGGCCCGGCTAGATGGTGGGCCAGGTGGGCGCGGCTCCGGCACACGAATGTGGCCCGCTCTCCTGCTGCTGCCCATGCTGTGGTGGAAGCGCCGGCGCACGACGATTCGATTGGCGGCAATGGCCGTGGGTGGCTTCCTGCTGGCGGTGGGGCTGACTGCCTGCGGCAACCGGGTGAACACGGGTGCAGAGTCCGCCAACGCAAAGATCTACACGCTGACCGTGACCGGGACGGCGACGGGCTCGGCCGGTACGGCGATCCAGCACTCGGCCAGCGTGACGCTGGAAGTTCTTTAGCCAGGACCCAGCGCGCGCAGCAGAAAGAACAGCACCACGCCCCCGAAGAAGACGAGCGCCATCCGGATGCCGGGCTCGCGGTTCACCTCGGGGACTAGATCGGTGGCCGCGACGTAGATGGTGACGCCGGCCGAGAGTGGCAGGCCGACCTTGACCCAGCCGGGCTCCACGTTGATGGCGAGCACGCCCAGCACCGTCATGGCGCCCAGAAACAGCGCGGAGTTCAGCGCCGCCTTCTGCCCCTGTCCGCCGGCGAGCATCACCGATGCCACGGTGAAGCCCTCGGGAATCTTGTGCAGGAAGATAGCGATAAAGAGCACCCAGCCAAGCCATGTGGAAACAACAAATCCCGAGCCGATAGCGATGCCGTCGAAGAAGGTATGCGTAGCCAGACCCAGCAGCACGGAGTAGCTGCTCTTCCTGGAGAGGAATTCGTGGTGGTGCGTTTCCTCGCCAAAGTGAAAGTGTGGCACCAGCGTGTGCTCCAGCAGATGCACGCCGCAGTAGCCAGCCAGTACCAGCGGAGCGGCCCAGTGCAGGTTGATGGCGAAGGCTTCGGGCAGCATCTCCAGCAGCGCGGCGGCCAGCATAAAGCCGGCGCCAAGAGCCACGAAGTAGCGCAGCGCGCGCGCCGAGGGCGACCTGCGAACCAGCAGGAATCCGCCCAGGTAGTCCGCCAGCCCGGCAAACAGGCCAAGCCCAAGGGCCAGCCAGAACCGCGACGCCGACATCATGGTGGAGATCATGGCGTGCTAACCGCTGTGGCGAAGGTGGTGCGCGTCGCCGCCTTTCGCCGGAGTGTTCACAATCGCGGTTCGGCCCATGTTTGGCCGCGCCATCCTGCTGGTATTCATGTCCGCTCCATTCTACCTGCGCAAGCAGGCACGCGAAGCAGCGCAGCAGCCCCAGCGAATGCCCGGTTTTGTTCGTCGATGCACTATCCTGTAAGAGACACCTCTACGATGCCGGATCAAGCCTCGTAACTCTCGCGGGATCACTCTCGAAGGACCAGCCAAAGATGCCTCTGAACTGCGGAATTGTTGGGCTTCCCAACGTCGGAAAAAGCACAATCTTCAATGCTCTCACCTCGGCCAAGGCGCAAGCCGCCAACTATCCCTTCTGCACCATCGACCCGAATACCGGCGTCGTTACTGTGCCGGACGTGCGGCTGGCGAAGATATCCAAACTCATCCAGCCTAAGTCGCTGGTCCCCACCAGCATGGAGTTCATCGACATCGCCGGCCTGGTGGAAGGAGCCTCCAAGGGCGAGGGCCTGGGCAACCAGTTCCTGGGCCACATCCGTTCCACGGATGCGATTCTCCACGTGGTGCGCTGCTTCGCCGATCCTGAGGTGGTGCACGTTGCGGGCGGCGTCAATCCTCTCCACGACATCGACATCATCAATACCGAATTGTTGCTGGCCGACCTGGACACGGTGGAGAAGCGCTACGCGAAGGTGGAGAAGCTGAACAAGCCGGCCAATGCCGACCACAAGATCAAGGCGGAGTTCGCCGCGCTCAGCAAACTCAAGCAGGCGCTGGAGGCCGGTAAACCGGCCCGCACGGTCGAGCTCGCCGACGAAGAGCTGCCCTACACCCGCGACCTGCATCTGATCACCGCCAAGCCGCAGCTCTACGTGGCCAACGTCGATGAGTCGGGCCTCGCCGGGCACAACCCCTGGGTGGATGCGGTAGAGATGCGGGCCGCCGAGGAGAACTCCCAGGTCGTTCGCATCTGCGGCTCCATGGAGTCGGAGATCTCCCAGCTTGAGGCCTCCGAGCGCGACGAGTTCTTGAAAGAGATGGGGCTGGAAGAGCCGGGACTGGACCGCCTGATCCACTCCGCCTATGCGCTGCTCAACCTGATCACGTACTTTACCGCGGGCGTGCAGGAGGTGCGTGCATGGACCATCGTCCGCGGCACCAAGGCGCCGGGGGCTGCGGGCGTGATCCATTCCGACTTTGAGAAGGGTTTTATCAAAGCCGACTGCTACCACTGCGAAGATTTGTTTCTCTACGGCAGTGAACAAGCGGTCAAGGAAAAGGGCCTCTTGAAGTCGGAGGGCAAGGAATATGTCGTCAAGGATGGCGACATTCTTTTCTTCAAGTTCAACGTGTAGCCGCTTCCACAGGCCGGGCCGGTCGTCCGCCCTCGAACCCTATCGTCACCACCACGGCCAGGCCCAGCAACAGCGCCGCGCCCTCGACCTTCTCCGAGATTCCATGCAGGCGCTCGAAGTCCACGCGGGAGGGATCGGCTAGCGGCGCAGTGTCGATTGCGCCGCCGGCTGCCGCGCGGTCGCGTTCCATGGCGGGTATCACGCGGAGCTGTACGTACGCGGTGGCGGCCATCATCGCGACCACCAGCCACATCTGCACGGCGAGCAGCCGCTGCGGAGCGCGGAACCAGAGCAGCGCCGTCGCGAACAGAAAAACGACGCCGCAGACTAGTCCCATGGGATGCAGCACCGCCAGCGTACCGGCCACCACCAGGCCCGCCTCGTGCGTAGAGGCCAGCTCGTGCTGGTAGGCCAGGTTGAAGGCAACCGGCGCCACCACGAAGGCGAAGAACATCAGGCCGCCGACCCATACCACCATGGCGACCAAACGAAGTGCGCGATAGAGTCCGATCATAGGTCAGGCTGCCGTACCGGCGTCTCTGCGGGCCAGCGCGCGCCGCAGAACCAGGTCGAACGCTGCCTTGTGCTCGGCATACTCGGCGTCGGTCAACTTGCCGGCGAGGCGGTCCGCCTCCAACTCGAAGAGTTCGTCCTTGAGCGTTTGCAGCAGGCCCGCAGTGGGCGCGGAGGCGCGCGGCACAGAGGTTGTGGCGAAGGGATCGGAGGCAGCGGGATACGTGGCCAGGTCCCCGGTCGGCACGGTTCCAGCGGGAACGGCGCTTCTGCTGAGCAGGATGCCCGCGCCTGCGATCAACGCCAGTCCGAGGCCGCTGATGATCCACCACTTGTACTTGCCCCATGGGTCGCCCTTGTCATCCGGATCCATGGGCGCTCCCAGCCCGCCACCGGGACGTGTGCCGCTGGCGGCTGGCGCCGCACCATTGCCTGCGGCCTGATCTCCACCGCTGCTACCCTGCGCCTGTGCGTCGTCCTGCGGCAACTGGCCGGTGCCGGAGATGGTGAACTGTACCGGCTTGGTCAGCTCCGGCTGGTGTGCGTCATAGCTCAACGCATTCACGTCCGGGTTGATGGGCTGGAACTGGCTGCCTCCATCGAACATCATGGTCTTGGGCAGCATGATTGCAACGTCATTGGTGGCTACGGAGAGCCTGATCTGAAAGGGCTGCTTGCCGCTGTAAGGCATGCTGTAGGCCACCTGGAAGCGCGTTTCGCCAGGCCGGACCGGGAAGGTGAACGCATAGTGGCCGCTGGCGGCGTCGACGGTCTTAACGTCGGTGTTGGTGGGCAGGCCGCCGGGCGAACTGGCCAGCGTCTGTCCAATCACTGCGCCCTTGGGCAGATAGAACTCGAAGGTGTTGGCGCCGTACTGCGTGCGCTGCGGGGCCGAGGCATTCAGTACAAAGAAGTTCTCTGCGATGTTCAGCGTCTTGCCATTGGTGTCGCTCTCCACCCGCATCACCAGGGCCTCGCCGGTGATGCCGTCGATCTTGACCGCGGAGTCGTAGACATCGATGTCGACGCTGGCAGAGCCTGGCGGCACACTCTTGAAGTACTCCGCGCCCTTGTGGGTCACGTGTAGCAGGATCTGGCCGCCGTCAGGCGCGTCGGCCTGAAAGCGTCCCTGGGTGTCGGAGGTCGCCTTGCTGAGCTCGCCCATCCCCTGCGCCGTATTGATGACGGCGATGGTGTCGCCCGCGGAGGGCTTGCCGGTGGTGCGGTCGGTGATGGTGCCACTCACGGTGGCGGCCATGGCAGTTGCAGCCCAGAACACGAGGCAGGCGGGTGCGAGGAGGGTGCGGACGGATTGCTTTGACATAAGCACGGCTTATTGGGTCCAGTTCTCAATCGGTTGATTGGTTGTGTTCAGCATGTTTCTTCGGTTTGCGAAACTTAGGTGCGGCTGCGGCCGGCCCTCATGCCGCGGGCAGTCAGCGAGTCCATCTCGGCGATGACCTGGGCCGCTTCCTGCTCCAGGGCCGTGCGCTGCTCGGCGTATTCCGCCTCGGGATACTTGCCGGCGAGGTACTCAAAGTTCAGGTCGCGAAGGTTTTCGTAGATCACGTCCTTGCGCTCGCGCAGGTAGTCCACGCGGGTCTTGTCCGCCTGGACGAATGGATTGCGTTCCGGCCAGAAGATGTAACCGACGAGCGTGATGGCAAGGATGCTGCTGGCAAGGATGCTGGGCGACATGTCAATACTCCGTTTCGCGGCGGATGCGTTCGCGCAGGGCCGCTTCTTCAGGATCCGACGGCAGGGAAGCGGAGGTCGGCATCGCAGGCAATTCGCCCAGTCCACCGGCCAGCGAGAGCGCTCTGCGCTTCCACAGCCAGACAACCGCAAAGGTACCGGCCGTTGCCAGCAGAAAGACAGCGATGGGGACGATCCAGGCGACGTTGTCGAACCCGCCGCGGCTGGGCGATGCCAGAATGGTGGCGCCGTACTTGTTGGAGAACCAGTTCAGCACCGCTGCGTCGCTGCTGTTGGCCGCAAGCTGGGTGCGAAGCTCCACAATCATCTGGGCCGAATTCACGCATCCCACATGGTTGCACTCCAGCAGGATCTGGCCGCACGTGCAGGAGCACATCAACTGATGGCCCAGCCGGTCGTAGCGCGACTGGCCGGCGCCCAGCATGGCGACCGTAATGACGCAGAGCAGGGCTGTCTGCAGGGTCCGCGCCCAGAAGATCGGTCCTCGCATCAGGGAGAGCAGCTTACGCATGGGGCACCTTCACCATCGCGGCGATGCCCGCCAGTGCCGGCGGCCCTGCCGCGATCGAATCTTCCTGCCGCCGCGCAACCGGCGTGCGCACCAGGTTGGGGACCAGCGCGATGAAGGTCCCGATGACCACAATCACGACTCCGATCCAGATCCACGCGATCAGCGGCTTCACCATTACGTTGATGATGGGCCGTCCGGTGTCGGGGTTCTTGCCTTCGAACACCGCGTACAGGTCAGCGTCCGCACCGGAGTGGATGGCGGCAATGGTGGATGCCTGCTCGTGGTCCGTGCCGGCAAAGTACATCCGCTTCTCCGGCGCAAGCTGGGTCACATATTTGCCGTTGCGGTAGACGTCCAGCACGGCAAAGTCGGTGTCGTATTCGGGCTTGGAGTCCTGGGTAATGCTCTGGCAGACTAGCTTGTACGGGCCAATGGACAGCGTGTCGCCGTAGCTCATCTCCATCTCGCGAGCCTGGTTGAACGCGCCGCCGGCGATGCCGATGAACATCACCACAATGCCGAAGTGGATCAGGTAGCCGCCATAGCGGCGGGTGTTGCGATGGATCAGCAGCACGGTCGCCGCGAAGATGTTTTTGCCAGTCTGCGTGCGCACCACGTTGGCGCCGCGCAGAAACTCCTCCACGATGGCCGTGATGACGCCGGCCGAAAGCGAGAAGGCTACCAGCGAGAACAGCGTGGACTGCATATCGTCGCCGTCGTTCCACGGACGCACGCCGAAAGCCATCAGGGCGATGGCCGTCGCGACAATCGCAATGGACGGCAGAATGAAGTTGCGCCGGATGGAGCGCAGCGACGTGGAACGCCACGCCAACAGCGGTCCGATGCCAGTAAGGAATAGCAGAAACAGCCCGATGGGAATGTTGACGCGGTTGTAGAACGGCGCTCCTACCGTGACTTTGGAGCCCTGCACGTACTCGCTGAGCACGGGGAAAAGCGTGCCCCACAGCACCGTAAAACAGGCGGCCAGCAGGATCATGTTGTTGAACAGGAAGCTGGACTCGCGGCTCACCAGCGACTCAAGTTTGTTCTCGGACTTCAGATGGTCGCGCTGGATAAGGAAGGTGAACAGGCAGATGGCGAACGCAATGAAGATGAACCAGTAGAACCATGCGCCAATCGCCGACTGCGCAAAGGCATGCACGGAGCTGACGGCGCCGGAGCGCGTCAACAGCGTGCCCAGGATGGTCAGCAGGAAGGTGGAGAAGATGAGCCACACATTCCAGTTCTTCATCATGCCGCGCTTCTCCTGCATCATCACGGAGTGCAGAAAGGCAGTCCCGGTGAGCCAGGGCATCAGCGAAGCATTCTCCACCGGGTCCCAGCCCCAGTAACCGCCCCATCCCAGCACGCTGTAGGCCCAGTGCGCGCCCATAAAGATGCCGATGGTCAGGAACAGCCAGGTGACCATGGTCCAGCGGCGCGTAATGTGGATCCATTTCTCGCCGGGGTAGCGCATCATCAGCGCGCCCAGCGCAAACGCGAACGGCACGGAGAACCCGACATAGCCCAGGTAGAGCAGCGGCGGGTGCATCACCATCTCGGGATATTGCAGCAGCGGATTCAGCCCAGCCCCGTCCGGAGGAATTGCCCCTTGCACAATGGAGAACGGCGGCGCCGCCACCACCAGCAGCAGCAGGAAGAACACCTGGATGCCGGCCAGAATGACCGAAGCAAACGCGCTCAGGCGGACATCCACGCGGTGGCGCACCCGCAGCACAAAGCCATAGGCGCTCAGTAGAAACGCCCACAGCAGCAACGACCCTTCCTGGCCGCTCCATAGCGCCGCGAACTTATAGGCAGGATTGAGCGCCCGGTTGCTGTGCGCCGCGATATACGCTACGGAAAAATCGTCGGTAAATGCAGCCCATACCAGCGCAAAGGCCGCGCAGCAGAGCGCGATAAAGCTGGCAATGCCGGCGCGGCGGGCGGTCTCGCCCAGCATGCTCCAGCCCGCCTCCGGAACCCGGGTGAGGCGGAGTCCGCTGGGAGACGAGCCCCACAGTGCTATGGCGCCGACCAGCAGGTTGTAGCCAGTGAGAAGAAGAGCCAGCCACAGGCAGAAGCTCCCGAATTCGGGCATTGGGTGAGGTTGCATCGCACGATCATTCTCTCAGATATCGAGATGCGGGGGGAGGATGACCCGGTGATGTACGTCACACCAAATGGCTGGGATCGATCACAGCCCAGCTTGCGGTGGGGGAAGCAATGCAGCGATAGGAGTTAAGCGGCGCCCTGCTGTTCTGTTTCCAGCACGCCGCGGAGGTTGGAGAGCAGCAGATCGGGTGCCAGGGGCTTCAGCAGAAACAGCACGCCCAGACCGTCATAGAGGCTCTCGGCCTCTTCCAGTCCGCTGATTACGATCACCGGCAACTGCGGCCGGATCTTGCGCACCTCGCGGACAAATGCGTCGCCGTTCATGCCCGGCATGATGTGGTCGGTAACCACCACGTTGACGGTGGCAGGAAAATCATCTCCCCGGAGCTGCTCCAAGGCGCGCTCAGGGTGCAATACCGCGATGACAAAGTAGCCGGCCCGCCGCAGGATAGCCTGGCGGGTAGCCGCCTGGATGGCATTGTCGTCGACAAGAAGGACGGTGCAACATGCATCCGGAGTTGGTTGATGGATACTCTGTGTCATGAAATACACTGTACCGCCTGGGTAAAGGTTAACCTGGTTCGTACGCTGAGCGGCTCACTGTCTCCGCGCGCGTTACTCTTCATTGACGCTTGGATGCGGTGAAAGGGGCAAATGTTTGCCCGGAGAAGTACTTTTTTCTGCCACCGGGGCCGCGGCCGGAGTGCGCGCTGGACTCAGCGGGTTCAAACATTTAGAGTGGCCGCGGGAGTCAATAGCCCATCACCTCAGTTCGCAACAAGTGTCGACAAGGATAGCCCAAAGTGAACCCCACCCACCTGACGTATATCGACTGGCTCATCATGGCGGTCTATTTCGCCTTTGTTCTTGGCATCGGATTCGTCCTCAAGCGTTACATGCGCACCTCCAACGACTTCTTTCTGGCCGGGCGCTCGATCCCTGCGTGGGTCTGCGGACTGGCCTTCATCTCCACCAATCTGGGCGCGCAAGAGGTCATCGGCATGGGGGCCTCGGGTGCCAAGTACGGCATCGTCACCAGCCACTTCTACTGGATCGGCGCCATCCCCGCGATGTGCTTCGTCGGCATCTTCATGATGCCGTTCTACTACGGATCGAAGGCGCGCTCGGTGCCGGAGTTCCTGCGCATGCGCTTCGACGAGAAGACGCGTGCGGTCAATGCCTTCTCGTTTGCATTCATGACAGTCGTCAGCTCCGGCATCTCGATGTACGCCATGGCGCTGTTGATTCAGGAACTGGGCCTCTTCCACGGCATCCTGCCCGACGCGTATGTCTTCCATGTATCGATCATCCTGTCGGCGCTGATTGTGCTGGGTTACATATTCCTGGGCGGGCTGACCAGCGCGATCTACAACGAGGTCTTACAGTTCTTCCTGATCGTCGCTGGACTCTTGCCCCTGGTCTGGATCGGCCTGAAAAACGTCGGAGGATGGCAGGGGATCAAGCACACGCTGCCCTCAAACATGACCCACTCGTGGCAGGGGATGGCTCACGCCAATACGAATTCGCTGGGGGTGGAGTGGTTCGGGCTGGTGATGGGGCTGGGGTTCGTTTCCAGCTTCGGCTACTGGTGCACCAATTTTCTGGTGATTCAGCGGGCGATGGCGGCGGATTCTGAAGAGGCGGCTCGCAAGGTCCCGCTGATTGCCGCGGTGCCCAAGATGTTTCTGCCGATCCTGGTGATTTTGCCGGGCTTAATCGCCGTGTCGATCGGCTCGCATATGGCGGGGGCGGCAACTGGCGCGACTCCCTACGTCACGGTGAACGCGCAAGGCAAGCCGCTGCCGCTGGATGAAGCGCATCCCCATGGCATTATCCCGGTGAAGACCGACCCCATTACCGGGGCGCCTGTGGTCGATTCCAACGGCGTGGTGGTGTACGACTACAACAAGACCGTCCCGGTGATGCTTCTGCACTTTTTCCCCACCGGCGTGCTGGGTCTGGGACTGACCGCGCTACTGGCCAGTTTCATGTCTGGCATGGCAGGCAATGTAACGGCGTTCAACACGGTGTGGACCTATGACATCTATCAGGCCTACATCAATAAGAATGGCTCGGACGCGCATTACCTGTGGATGGGGAGGATGTCGACCATAGGCGGGATTGTGCTGTCGATTGGGGCGGCCTATGCCGTTACCAGCTTCAACAACATCATGGACGCGCTGCAACTGGTGTTTGCATTGGTGAATGCGCCGCTGTTTGCGACGTTCCTGCTGGGCATGTTCTCCAAGAGGACGACCGGGCATGGCGCGTTTACCGGGCTGGTGGCGGGCACCGCGGGAGCCTTGGTCCATCACGGGTTGACGCTGCCGCTGGGCGAGGCAGCAGGTATCCACGGCGGCTGGATCCACATCGTCCACCGTTACCCGAGCGATATGGCGCAGAACTTCTGGACAGCCATCTTTGCGTTCACCATTAACTGGATCGTTACTATCGTGGTTTCGAGGATGACTGCGCCGCGGCCAGAGCCGGAGTTGGTCGGCCTGGTCTACTCGCTTACGCCCAAGCCGGTAGAGGCCCATCTGGAGTGGTGGCAGAAGCCGGCAACCCTGGCCCTTGCCGTGTTAGCGATGGCGGTTGTGCTGAACCTGATCTTCGCCTAAGCCTTAAGTGGCATTGCCACGTCACGCAGAATTGCTATCTTTGAGTAACATCTGGAGCCATATATGGGTCTCGACATCCGCCTTCCGCTTGGCCTTGTTTTTATGATCATCGGTGGCATCATGGCCATCTTCGGTCTCGCCACCTACGGCGACACCGAGTTGTACGCCCGTTCGCTGAACGTGAACCTGAACCTGGTTTGGGGAGGGCTGATGTTTGCCTTCGGGACCATCATGTTCTTCTTTGGCCGGCGCAAGAAATGGCAGGACGACCCAGTCAACCCGCGACCCTGGGAAAAGGGTGATATCCCCCCAAAGGCCAGCCACTAACGTATGCATATCGAGTACCGCATCAGCGAACGCGACTACAAAAGTGCAGCCACGCTGGCGCAGCGCAAGCAATCGTCGATGACGGCGCTCGACCACTACTTCCCCTACCTGTTTTCCGTAGCCTGGGTCATCGCCGGGTTCATCCCCAGCGCGGCCAGCAACAGCCTCGATCCCACTGACGCCACCGACTTGATCTTCGAGTTGGGAGTGATACCGGTGTTGCTGGGCTTCCTCTGGAAGCGTAAGGTGCGCTTGCGGAAGGAGTACGAGAAGGCCAGCAATCTGCATCTGCTGCAACAACTGGATCTGGACTCCAGCGGCCTGCGTCTGGTCACCAGCATGGCCACGGTTCGCACCTCGTGGCAGGTGTATACCAAATTCACGGAGAACGAGACGGTATTTCTCCTTTTTCAGGAGGGGAAAGAGGGATTCCAGGCCATCACAAAGTCTTTTCTCACCCCACTCCAGACGGACGAACTCCGCACCCTGCTCACAGCTAATCTTCCCAAAGCATAGGCTTGCATCTGCTTCCACCGCCATAACCTTGCGATAATCAAAATATGAAGCGCCGCACAATCGGGCACTACGAGTTTCTACGCAAGATCGGCGCAGGTGGGTCGGGAGTGGTGTATCTGGCCACAGACACTCTGTTGCAGCGGCCCGTCGTCCTCAAGCTATTGAAGCGCGGAGCGTTGTCGCTGGAACAGGTGCGCGCCACCCAGCTTCGCGAGGCTCGTCTGGCCTCCGCCATCGACCACCCCAACGTCTGCGCCATCTATGACGTCGGCGAGGCGGCCTCCGAGGCCGGCGGCGAAGACGAAGCCTACATTGTGATGCAGTACATCCCGGGCAAGTCCCTGGACAAGGTAATTGCCGAGGGCCCCGCCAGCCTGCAACTGGTGCTCTCCGCCGGCATCCAGATCGCCGACGGGCTCTCCGCCGCGCACCAGCTTGGCATCTTCCATCGCGACCTGAAGCCTGCAAACGTTATGTTGACCGACGGCGGGCTCATCAAGATTCTGGACTTCGGCCTGGCGCGCAAGCTCAACATCGAGGAGGCGGACTTTGACCCGGCCACCCCAGGACGCCACACGCCGCCCCCGCCGGAGGCCACCTACACCGCCAAGGGCGGCACCATCGCCTACATGGCGCCCGAGCAGTTCGTCACCGGCCGCTCCTCCGTTCAGTCCGACGTATTCGCCCTGGGGCTGATTCTCTACGAGCTCGCCAGCGGCCGCCATCCCTTCCACCGGCCCGATGCGCCGGAGTTCCAGACCATCCGCGCAACACAGTTTGCCGACCCGCCCAACCTCCGCCAGATTGTGCCCGAGCTGCCGGTCGAGTTGGAGTCCGTCATCCTGCGCTGCCTGGAAAAGCAGCCGTCCGCGCGGTTCTCCTCCGCCGCGGATGTTCGCGAGGGCCTGCGCACCGTGATGAAGGCGCTGCAGCTCGACTCCGTCGGAATGCCCGGTGATTCTATCTCGCAGATGCCCGCGCAGGGCCGCCTGGGGCTTGAGTCGCCGGAGGAGGAGAAGCGCGCCACCGGCATCCTCTCCATGCTGGCAGAGCGCTTTCGCGAGTCCGGCGCCACCGCCACCGTCAAACAGAATTCCATCGTGGTGCTGCCGTTCGTCAACTTCGGCAACTCCGCGGTCGCCGACACGGAATCCGCGCCCGCTCCGCTCTACGGCTACGCACTGGCAGACGCCATCGCCGCTCGCCTGGCCCGCATGAGCTCGCTGGTGGTACGCCCGTCCAGCTCGCTGATGACCATCCCCGCCCAGCAGCTCGACCCGCTCTCCATCGGCAAGAAGTTGCTGGTGCGGTTCGTGCTCGCGGGTAACTTTATGCGGTCGAACGCGGGCTTCGACCTGAACTGGCAACTGCTCGACATCCCCTCTCAATCCGTGCGCGCCGGCGGCTCCATCAACGTCGAGTCGTTCGACCTGATCAGCGTGCAGACCGAGATCTGCAACGAGGTCTTCTCCACGCTGCAGGGCTTCGGCGATCTGCAGAACTCGGCTACGTCGACGGAGGGAGTCCGCGACACCTCGCCATCGCTCAGTCAGGACCTGTCGGAGGATTACCTGCAGGCGCGCGCTGTACTCTCGTCGTTCATGTCGCGCACCGGCTCGCTGGACGACCTGAACCGCGCTCGCGGCCTGTTCGAGAGCGTGGTTCAGCAGGACGTGGACTATGCCCCAGGCTGGTCGGGGCTGGGCATCACGCACCTGCAATACGCGCGCCACGGCCTGGGCGGCCAGATGCACGTCATCGAGGCCCGGCGCGCCTTCGACAAGGCCCTGCAGATCGACCCCGGCTCCGTCGAGGCCAATCTCTATCGCGTCTACATGCTGCTCTCCCGCGGCGAGAAGGAGTCCGCCCGCCACGGCATCGAGCACCTGCTCACCTCCGCCGCCAACGATTGGAACGTCCATCTCGTCGCCGGCCTCACCCTCCGCATCGACGGCCTTTACGACGAAGCCCTGGAGCAGTTCAACATCTCGCTGCGCCTGAACCCGGCCAACGCCGCCATCATCTACAACCACCGGGCGCGCGTCTATCAGTACCAGAACCAGCTCGAGCTGGCCGGCGACGAGATTGAGAAGGGCCTGACGCTGGAGCCCCGCCAACCGCTGTTGCGCATCTCGCTCGGCTACCAGCAGATGCGCATGGGCGACCTGGCCCGCGCCGTCGCCACCCTGGAAAGCGTCATCTCCGACGAGGCCTCGCTGCGCATCGTCTTCCCCACCATCGCGCTGTGTTATGTCCAGCTCGGCGACCGCGCCAAGGCCGCCAGCTTCATCCTGGAAGAGACGCTGGCCGCAGCCGAGGCTGACGGTGAGATGGCCTACCGCCTGGCCACCTACTTCGCCGTCGATGGCGACGAGTCCGAGGCCCTCCACTGGCTGCGCCGCGCCATCTACCTGGGCAACGAAAACTATCCGTGGTTCAGCAAGAATCCCGCCTGGCGCAACCTGACCGGCCACTCCGACTTCGAGCGCATCCTGGAAGACCTGAAAAAAAGCTACAGGCGCAACCAGAAGAACTGGAAGCGCCTGCTCGCTCAGGTCCGTGACTAGCGGGGTTGCCTATTCCCCGCCGGGAGTTCCATCCTTAGCAGGTGCAATCGCCGCGCTCACCGGCGCCACCGCCATAGGTTCGGTCAGGCTGAAGACCAGGCCCAGCCCCTTTGGCAAATCGGCCTGGCGGTCCTGCTTCAGCCACACCACGGTGCTGACGCCTGCGCCCACTCCGGCGCCAATCAGCGCGCCTGCCGGCCCACCCATCATGGCCCCAGCCGCTGCCCCGCTACCCGTCGTCAGCGACATGACACCCACATTGCGCTTGGTATTCTCGCTGCGCGTGATCGTTCCTTCGCGGTCTACCTTGGTATTCTCCCAGCTATTGGTGTCGATCACCCGCGCATGCACCAGGTACTCGGTGCCATCCGGCAGCGTCACCGTGCGCGGCTCCAGGTGGATGGCGGCGGGCCCGCCAATTCTGCGGCCTCCGCGCACCCAGGTCACGCGACCCTGCAGCACGGAGCCGACTGGAACCAGTACCCGGCCGTTCTGCATCAGCGGTTCACTCACCTCGGCGTTGAACATCGTGCCCGGCTTGGTGGTCAGGCTGGACAGATCGTCGCGCAACATCACCTTCATCAGCGCACCGTCCGGAATCTCGCCCGCATGCGATGGGACCGACACCACCACGCCCCAGTTCGGGTCGGATGGGTCGCCCTTGAAGCCGGTCGCGGCTGTATCCATCGGTCGCCGTTCCGTCTGGCCGGCAGTCGCTTCCGTCACAATATGGGCATCGGGGTCGAACGCCGCTGGAGCGGCCTTTGCCTGCGCGCCATCCGGGTTGTAGGGAACATACGGCCCATACACTGGCTCCGCTGCGCTGGTTGCCACCGCAGCCGACGGCTTGGCCGCGCCGGTAGCCGGCGCAGGGGCTGTGTCCGGCGAGTCTGCGGTGATCACGGTTGGGTCTGGATTCGCCACACCGGTGCGTTCGTTCTGCCCAACGGCTGCTGTTGCGGCCAGCATCCACGCCGCCCCAAGGCATACAACTCCGGCGGTCAGTTTGATCGTCTCGACTCGATTCGCATCTCTCATGGCATCTTCCTCCTCGGTGCGTGGCCTTTGCCTGCGCTGTATAGGCGGTCTTCCAAAAACGCACGCCGAACGCACGCTGCTCAATCTTCAGCCTAGAGGCGGCCGCGCCCGCCGTGGGCCAAAATCCCCAGCAGGGAATCGAGACAGCCAATAAGCAATGGGGCGAGGGAGTGCGACTGGACTGCGCGTTAAAAAGGAATCGGCAGCCCCGTTATAGGCTGCCGTCTCCTCCCCGGAGCAGTTGAAACCGATGCCTGGCCGTCGGCGGAGTTGCCGCCATCGCCCGTGCACGAGGAGTTTCACCATGGAGGAAAGCAATCCCATGGCCAATCTCACCCCCCGGATTGTGTGCAAATTCTCAACCTTTTGTGCCTCCACCGCTGCGCTTCGTAGGCAAACATTTGCCACTTGGGCAAATCATTCGCAATTCCGAAACGTCCCTTTGCTAAAATCGCTTTGGTGAAAGATCCTGCTGTAGACCTGATTACGACCATCCACACCGTGGGCGGACCGGCCGTTGCCGTTGACCGTCGCGCCAAACTAAACGACCGAATGCAGCACCGCATTGTGGCACCACACAACGGCGTCCTCCCTGTACCCGATCGCTTTTCCCCTGATAGGAGCAACATGACTGAGATCGTATCCATTAGCGCTCGCGAAATCCTCGACTCCCGCGGCAACCCCACCGTCGAAGCCGACGTAACCCTCTCTGGCGGAGCCAAGGGCCGCGCCGCGGTACCCTCCGGCGCCTCCACCGGCGAGCACGAGGCCGTGGAACTGCGCGACGACGACAAAGCCCACTATATGGGCAAGGGCGTCCTCAAGGCCGTCGAGAACGTCGAGACCATCCTCGCTCCGGAACTCACTGGAATGGACGCCTCCAACCAGCGCATGATCGACGCCACCATGATCGGCATTGACGGCACGGAGAACAAGGGCAAGCTCGGCGCCAACGCCATCCTGGCCGTCTCCATGGCCTGCGCCCGCGCCTCCGCCATCGCGCTCAAGATGCCACTCTATCGCTACCTCGGCGGCGTCAACGCCTGTATCCTGCCCACGCCCATGATGAACATCCTCAACGGCGGCAGCCATGCGGACTCCAACGTCGACTTCCAGGAGTTTATGGTCATGCCCGTCGGTGCAGAGAGCTTCTCCGACGGTCTTCGCTGGGGCGTCGAGGTCTTCCACACGCTGAAGAGTGTGCTCAAGAAGAACGGCTACAACACCGCTGTCGGCGACGAGGGAGGCTTCGCGCCCAGCTTGAAGTCCAACGCGGAAGCGCTTGATTTGATTATGCAAGCGATTGAGAAGGCCGGCTACACCCCGGGCGAGCAGATCGCCATCGCGCTCGACCCCGCCTCCAGCGAGTTCTACGACAAGGAAAAGAAGAAGTACATCTTCAAGAAGTCGGACAAGAGCGAGAAGACGTCCGAAGAGATGGTCGCTTTCTGGAAGGGTTGGACGGAGAAGTACCCCATCGTCTCCATTGAAGACGGCCTGGCCGAGGACGATTGGGATGGCTGGAAGTTGCTGACCGAGGAGCTTGGCCACATCCAACTCGTGGGCGACGACCTGTTCGTCACCAATACGGAGCGTCTGCAGATGGGCATCGAGCAGAAGGCCGCCAACTCCATCCTGATCAAGGTCAACCAGATCGGCACCGTCTCGGAGACCCTGGAGGCCATCGAGCTGGGCCGCCGCTACGGCTACACCAGCATCATCAGCCACCGCTCGGGCGAGACGGAAGACACCTTCATCGCCGACCTGGCAGTTGGCACCGGCGCGGGCCAGATCAAGACCGGCTCCGCCAGCCGCACCGACCGCATTGCGAAATACAACCAGCTCCTCCGCATCGAGGAAGAACTCGGCCAATCCGCCGAGTACCTCGGCATTGAGTCGCTCAACTTCCAGTAGACCGCGGTCCCAACCACACGCACGCGCCCCACGTCAGACTGCTTCACTATCTGACGTGGGGTTTCCTATTGCGGGCAGTCACCCGCCGTGCAACAAATTGTGTGAAAACTCTTGCGTGTGTACTGATGCGCCAACAGAAAAACTCTTGCGGAAAATGCGCAGAACTTTACACACTCCGTGCCGGATCAGCAGCGGCTGCAGCGCCGGGCCCAAACCACTGCCAACTCTTCCTCAAGGTCGCTCCGCCGCTGCCGTAGTTCCAGCAGGGCAGACTCCGCCGCCGGGCTGGCAACCGGAGACGCGTCGAACCCGAGCAGCAGCGACTCCTCGCTGTCCAGCGCGGAGATCAGCTCGCCGATGCGCTCCAGGTCCTGCTCCTCCGAGCCGGCTTCGTGTGCCATCCGGTCACTCCGCCGCCGGAGCCTTGGCCTGCGGGCGCAGCAGCGGGAACAGGATCACGTCGCGGATCGACTTCGACCCGGTCAGGATCATCGTCAGCCGGTCGATGCCGATGCCTTCGCCCGCGGTCGGCGGAAGCCCATAACCGAGCGCCCGCACGTAGTCCTCATCGACCTCGGCCATGGCCTCCTCATCTCCGCGCTTGCGCTCTTCAATCTGCGCCTCAAAGCGGCGGCGCTGATCGTCGGGATCGTTCAACTCGGAAAACGCATTGCCAACCTCAAACCCGCCAATATAAAACTCAAACCGCTCCACCCAATCCGGCTCGTCCGGCTTGACCTTAGAAAGAGGTGAAACCGCCAGAGGGAAGTCATAAATAATCGTCGGCTGAATAAGGTGTTCCTCAGCGACAGCCTCGAAAATGTTAGCGATCGCTTTGCCAGCACTTTCGTCGTCAGCTTCCGCCGTGAGAGCGGATCTCAGCGCAGTAAGCGTCACTGTGGTCGTAGGCTTAGCTCCTCCCGAAGGAACGTAACCCTCGGGCAATCGACCCACGAGTAACTCATCTATCTTCAGGATGAAGGCGGTTTTGGCTATCTCGCGATTAAATACATCGCTTGAAAATACGCCGGCCGCGCCGGAGCCGAGTTCCTCAGGCCAGAACTTGATGATGGCTTCCCGCATCGACAACTTCGTCCAGTTACCGAGGTCGATCTCAACGCCGTTGAACGTCGTCAGCGTGGTCCCATTCACCTCCATCGCGACGTACTTCACCAGCTCTTCCGTCAGGTCCATCAGGTCGTGGTAGTTGCTGTAAGCCTGATAGAACTCCAGCATCGTGAACTCAGGATTGTGCTGGGTGCTGATGCCTTCATTGCGGAAGTTCCGGTTGATCTCGTACACGCGGTCCATCCCGCCGACCACCAGCCGCTTCAGGTAAAGCTCCGGCGCGATGCGCAGCTTCAGGTCCAGGTCGAGAGCATTGTGGTGCGTCGTAAACGGCTTCGCCGCCGCGCCCCCCGCGATGGTATGCATCATCGGCGTCTCCACTTCGAGATACCCGCGCTCGTCGAAGAACCGCCGCATCGACCGCAGCACCGCCGCCCGCTTCACAAAGACCTCGCGCACGTCCGGGTTGACGAACAGGTCCACGTAGCGCTGGCGATAGCGCAGCTCCTGGTCCTCCAGCCCGTGGAACTTGTCCGGCAGCGCAAGCATCGCTTTCGCTAGAAACGTCAGCGCCGGCTGTCCCGAGCCGCCGGTGCCAACATGCACCGTCAGTTCGCCCGTCCGCGTCCGCATCATGTAGCCGCGCACGCCGATGTGGTCGCCCAGGTCGAGCAGCTTGTACAGCGCAAAGGCGTCCTCGCCCACATCGTCCTTGCGGACGTAGATCTGCATCCGCTGGCCACCCTGCTGCAACTGCGCAAAGCCCGCCTTGCCCTGGACGCGGATGGCCAGGATGCGCCCGGCTATGGACACCTCATGCTTCGTCCCGGCCTCCACCTCCGCCGCAAATTGCTCGGGCGTCACTGAGTCGTACGCCGCGCGCAGCTCCGGGATGGTGTGGGTGGCGATGTACTGGTTCGGATAGCTGGCCGCGGCA
>Ga0302197_10000586_pt1 | contig 36673 bp, 35 predicted proteins | sample II_Bog_N2_1_FD_193526 | JGI IMG/M metagenome (GOLD analysis project Ga0302197, IMG submission 193526) | Peat permafrost microbial communities from Stordalen Mire near Abisko, Sweden - II_Bog_N2_1 | ecosystem: Environmental > Terrestrial > Soil > Wetlands > Peat | place: Sweden: Abisko... | reverse complement strand
TACATCGTTTGTATGCCTGTGGTGAGTGTTCTTCAACCGGTTTACATGGCGCTAATCGTTTGGCATCAAATTCATTATTAGAGGCTTTAGTTTTCGCGCATCGTATTTACGAACATGCTATTGGCCAGTTTGAAAAAAATGTCATACCTGAAAATATACCGGATTGGAACGAGCATGGTGTTCAATTATCTAATGAAGATATATTGGTAACACACAACGTACGTGAAATGCAGAAACTGATGAATGATTATGTGGGGATAGTAAGATCTGATTTCAGGCTGGAAAGAGCAATGCGCAGGTTAGGTTTGTTGTATGAAGAAACCGAATCATTCTATAAAAAAACAAAACTTTCCGTTAAACTTTGCGAGCTGCGTAATTTGATACAGGTATCATATATTGTCGTAAAATCAGCCATGATGCGTAAAGAAAGTAGGGGTTTGCATTATACTACCGATTACCCAGTACATGCGGAGGTTATTGAGGATACGGTATTTTAAGGTGCTGTTTTACCTTTTATTGTTTTAACTTTTTTAAGATTGCTGCCGTCCCATCTGTAGTAATCGGTAGAGGTGATAGTAATATCATTATAGGCTGTTCCGTCGGGATTGTAATCAGGTTGGCCGTCTTGCATTTCTTCATCCCAATATTGTACTACAATCAATTGGTCAATAGGTATGCCGCAATCTGCCGGATATGGATATAATTCAGGTTTTGCTGTTATATTATCAAGTGTGAGTTCACCATTTTTTGCAAGCACCACTTTTTTACCATTCGTCAATTTAACAGGTAAATAAATATTGGCACCTTGTCCATCTCCGCCGTCCCCAGAACCTTCTTCATAAATTAATCGAGATATTTTTTTCCCATTATCTATTACAAAAAGATCAGCATCTGTTTCTATGTCATGAAAATAACTATGTGTAATATGAAATACTACCCCTGCATCTTTAAGTGCAACGTTATACACTTGCTTTATTTCATAACCACCGCCATAAACACTATCGACATAAGAATCAAGTATTTCATTTGATTTGTAGTTTATTTTGATAAATTTAAGAATATTGCCTTCATATGTATCGGCTTCTTTTGCATATTTGGTTATACCTATCAAGTAATGATAATCCTCCGATTGTAAAGAACTTCCAAGCATTTTATTTGAATATAAATCTGTTTTTTTGATATAACCACTTTTTGCTTTTGGTGTGCATACAAGATAAAAACCTGAATATGCTTTTAGAATATTTACTGAGGTGTTGAAAGGTAAAGTATCAATTATTTTTGCGTTTGGTTTTGTAGAATTGTAAACGTACGTTGTTTTATTAAAAGTACCCGGTGAAAATTGTTCCGGATCATAACCATACGAATAATGTGTAACCAAACATCCAAGTGTGTTTGGATCTATCAGCGCAGTATCAACAGTATTGTGTTGTTTTGATTGGCGAACTGATAAGTTACGGTTTAATTTATCAGTTGTCTGTTTATTTATTTTTGAAGGCCTTGTACAGCTGAAAATAATAAATGTTAATAAAAATATATAAACTAAACGGTTCATTGCAAAAGGTTAAAGTATTGTAAGTTTGAAAGAGCGGAAAACGAGGTTCGAACTCGCGACCTTCAGTTTGGGAAACTGATGCTCTACCAGCTGAGCTATTTCCGCTTTAATATTTGTCAAACATAAAAATTAAAAATCAATATACAATGCCACTTATACTACCAGTAAAAGATAAAAACCCGGCTTGGGGTTCAGATTGTTACATAGCTGACAATGCTACCATTGTTGGTGATGTTATAATGGGCGATAATTGCTCTGTTTGGTTTAACGCGGTTATACGTGGCGATGTAAATTATATTAAGATTGGCGATAATACCAATATACAGGATGGTGCGGTAATACACTGCACTTACCTACATGCCGGTACAGATATAGGTAATAATGTTTCTATAGGCCATAATGCGCTCGTACACGGCTGTGTTTTACAGGATAATGTATTAGTAGGCATGGGCGCAATTGTAATGGATTACGCCGTTGTTGAACCCTTTGTTATCATAGCAGCGGGTGCTATAGTACTTGAGAAAACAATTTGCGAATCAGGTTATTTATACGCCGGTATCCCCGCGAAAAAAATAAAACCAATTACCGATGAGCAGCGTGAAATGCTTAAACGGCTGCCTAATAATTATATAATGTATTCAAGCTGGTTTAAAGAATAGGCGTTAAGGCAACACCTGTTCTTTTGGTATATCCAGTTTTTCTTCCGCATCCCAGTTTGGCCTTAGGGTGATCTGTATAGGGTCAACCCATATATTTTCAGGGTATCTTTTTAGTTTCACATCACCACTATCCCATTTGGCATTATGGTTGTCGTCATAAACCACTTTAAATGAATATTTACCGGTCAGGAAATTTCTATAGATAATAGATGTGTTTTTTGTTATTATATCTGTTTGTATAATATGATCAGGGTTCTGGTAAACCTCAACCAGGTATTGTTTTGAAGTATCAGGAACCGTTACCTTTAAAGTTAACGTGCTGTAATTTTCAATTTTATCTACCAAAAACTGCTTCTGATATTTCTTGTTTTTATCTCCGTTAACAAAAGTAAAGGCGCCTTCATCGGCAACAAATATGTACCTGGAATCCTGCTTCCATTTATATTTTATAATGTATCGTTTAAGGTTGGTTGTATCCTTTATAATATTTAGATTATTTACGGCTACTGAATCTTCGTATAAAGTTACCTGCGATTGATCGTATGAAGCAATAGGATAGGAAGCTATGAGCATCAAATCCGATGTCGGTTTTAGCTTATTGGTATTGCTTATATTTAATCTAAACACATAGTTTTTTGTAAATGCTTCCTTTCTTCCTTTTATTAAAGATGCACTATCCAATGGTTTATTATTATCAAAAAATGCCACCCTGATGGAATCGAAATCCATGTTTTTCATGTAGATATTTGCGGTATCTTTTGTTGGAGAAAATTCAACTATTTTCTGGTCATTCAATGCAGGGGGATAAATAATTTTTACTGAGGGATTATTTAGTCGTTTATTAAAAACGAAAAAGATCTTACCATCCATATCAAACTTTCGTACAGCAAGGTGAAATTTGGAAGGTTCTTCTTTAAACAAATTTAATTGTATGCCCGATGTATCGGCATATAAATGTACTGGCTGTTTTTGAAAAGCGATCAATTCATCGTCCTTATTATAAATCCTATCCGGGGTTTTTTCTTCGAGCGCGTATATCCGGTAATCTCCGTCATGCAGGTTGTTTATAGAGAAATTACCCGCGGTATCGGTAGAAGTAAAAATCGCAGGTTTTTTCTTTCCAAAATACAACGAGTCTTTTTCAATAGGGAAAAGCATTACGGTCACATCCTTTTCTTTTTTTTGAGTTATTGTATTGGTAACCGTTCCTGATACGCTTAATGAATCGATATGTGGGCCTGTAGAAAAAACATAAGTGAAGTTCTTCAAAATATTTCCTTCGTTTACATCGGCAATCGCTTTACCGAAATTTATAACATAAGTTGTATTTTTTTGCAACGTGTCTTTAAGAACAACAATCAGGCTTTTAGATTTAACTTTATATTCTGGTGGTTTATCCTGCGTAGGGCTCATTGTAATTTCTGAGTACTGGTTTACCAATTTAAAATATTCATCAAAATCAAGCTGGATAATTTTAGCCTTAAAATTTCGACTCATGTTTGAGGGTAGCGCTTTCAAAAGTCGGGGAGGGGTAACATCCTTTGGTCCGCCATTCGGCCTTTGGATGTTTGCACAGCCCAAAAGCAGGAAAAACAGTGTTATTAATGATAAAAAAGTGCAGAAAAAAAGCGATTTTTTATTTAGCATAGTTTTTATGAGCTATAAACGATTTTTGCTTTTTGATGAAGATTTATATTCGAAATTAAAAATAATCGCTTTAAATCAAAATTAATATAATTGATTGATAATCAGTATTTTATAATATTATTTAGACATGTGAACCATAATAACTGATATATCAGACGGCGAAACGCCTGATATACGTGAAGCCTGACCTAAAGTACGTGGTTTAATTTTCATAAGCTTTTCGCGGGCTTCTTTGGAAAGTGAGCCCAGGCTATGATAATTAAATTCGGTATTGATCTCACGGTCTTCCATTTTTTTCATGCGTTCAACAATATCCAATTCCTTTTCAAAATAACTCTCGTATTTAATTTTTATTTCAGCTTGCTCAATAGTTTCTTTATCATAGGCTGACAGTAGTTCATCCAACCCGCTATCGGCTTTTCGCAGGTCATTAAAATTAACCTGAGGCCTGCTTAGTAAAGCGAACAGTTTCGCGCCTTGAGAGATCGGAGTTGTTTCTAACGATTCCAGTAATGAGTTTACATGCTCGGGATTAAGCGACCTTGATTTAGTATAAGCGACAATATCGTCTGAATTTTTGATTTTAGCATTTACCTTATCTAAGCGGGCGTCGTTTATCAAGCCCAGTTCATGGCCGATAGGGCTTAATCTTATATCCGCATTATCCTGGCGGAGCAATAAACGATGTTCTGCTCTTGATGTAAACATACGATACGGCTCTTCGGTACCTTTAGTTACCAGGTCATCGATCAATACACCGATATACGATTCTGATCTTTTTAGGATCAATTCATGTTTATCATGTATTTTTTGATGGGCATTTATGCCGGCAATAAATCCCTGGGATGCCGCTTCTTCATATCCGGTTGTTCCGTTTATCTGCCCTGCAAAATAAAGATTGCTTATCTGCTTGGTTTCTAAAGTGAGATTTAACTGGGTAGGTGGGAAGTAATCGTATTCAATCGCATAACCTGGTCGGAACATTTTTACAGTCTCAAAACCGGGGATTTGTATTAAAGCTTTGTATTGAATATCCTCAGGCAATGACGTTGAGAAACCATTCACATAGATCTCACAAGTATTCCATCCTTCCGGTTCAACAAATATCTGGTGGCGGTCACGCTCGGCAAAGCGATTTATTTTATCTTCTATTGACGGGCAATATCTCGGCCCAAGGCCTTTGATCCTGCCGGTAAACATTGGCGATCTTTCAAAACCCTCTTTTAATGTTTCGTGAACTTTGGTATTGGTATAGGTGATCCAGCAGCAACGTTGATCATTTGATAGTTCAACATCAGTATAGGAAAAACGACCTCTTTCTTCATCGCCCCATTGTTCTTCCATTAATGAATAGTTCAAACTACGGCCATCCACGCGAGGGGGGGTGCCTGTTTTCATTCTTCCTGATTCGAATCCTAAATCGATTAACTGCTCCGTGATTCCGGTCGCTGCACGTTCTGCAGACCGGCCACCACCAAAGCGTTTCTCGCCAATATGTATAACGCCATTTAAGAATGTGCCATTAGTTAATATCACAGAGTCAGCCTCTATCTCAACACCAATAGATGTGCGCACACCACATACGGCCCCATTTTTTACTAATAATGAACTCACCATATCCTGCCAGAAATCGACATTAGGTGTTCTTTCCAAAGCCAGGCGCCATTCTTCAGCAAACCGCGCACGGTCGCTTTGGGCACGTGGGCTCCACATAGCAGGGCCTTTAGACTTATTCAGCATTCGGAATTGGAGAGACGTTTTATCTGTGATGATACCAGAATATCCACCCATCGCGTCAATCTCTCTCACTATTTGTCCTTTGGCAACGCCGCCCATAGCGGGGTTGCAACTCATCTGTGCTATTGTTCCCATATTCATGGTAACCAATAAAACAGATGAACCAAGGTTGGCGGCAGCAGCAGCGGCTTCACAGCCAGCGTGCCCGGCACCTACAACAATTACATTATACTTCTTAAACATGGCTTAAACCATTAAATTATTAGCACGTTCCACGTGGAACGTTTGTTTTTTATTGTTCGATTCTTGATGTTCCACGTGAAACCTTAATTAATGACGCCAATGCAAACAGCGCCCAAATAGTCTCAAGTACAACAAACGGATAAAATTTTATTAGATAGGATGAATACCCACAAGTAGCTGCTCCTATAAAATTCATTAAGGTATAAGAGATGCTATTTGCGGGTAGCTTTTTATATAGGTTTAATAGGAATGCGATCAATAAAATCACAACCCCTACGGTTGCTATAATATCCGATTCCTTCATATTACATTTCTTTTAACTCGGTTAACTCAAGCCACCTTAAGCTTTTTTCATCAAGTTCTATGCTTAGCGTTGCCGACTTGTCAATCAATTCATTTAACAGATGACTATCAAGACCAACAGCATTTAACCGATTATTGCAATCTTTAATTTGATTTTCAATAGTCGCGATTTCTGCTTCCAGTGTTTCAAGCTCTTTGGTTTCCTTAAAGCTTAGCTTGTTTTTTTTAGGTTGAGTGCTGGTAGTTGTAGCTACGGGAGCGGGATTCAGTTTCTGTTTTCTTGCCTCTTCCTGTTCAATTCTGTACGAAGAATAGTTGCCGTTGTATATTATAACCTGGCCTTTTTCTTCTACAATAAATAGCTGGTCGGTTAATTTATCCAGCAAATACCTATCGTGCGATACCATCATTAATACGCCACCATAGTTAGTTAAAAATTCTTCTAACACGTTTAGTGTATCAATATCCAAGTCATTGGTGGGCTCATCCAGTATCAGGAAGTTTGGATTCTTCATCAGGATGCTCATCAGTTGTAAGCGTTTCTTTTCGCCACCGCTCAGGTTGGCTATAAAGCCGTACTGTTTAGCAGGCGGGAATAGGAACAAGGTAAGCAGGGCAGAAGCTGAAATGGTTTTACCGTCAGCCATAGTAATAAACTCTGCTACATTTTTTACTACATCAATAACACGCTCGTCATCCTTAAACACGATACCCGATTGATGGAAATATCCCATTACAGTTGTTTCGCCACGCTCAATAGTACCCGAATCTGGCTGCAAGCCGTTCGTGATCATGTTCAACAGGGTAGATTTACCGCTTCCATTTTTACCGGCTAAGCCAATGCGATCGCCTTTTTTAAATACATAACTGAAATCATCCGTGTAGGTAATGCCATTAAATGCTTTGCTGATATGGTGCAACTCCATAATCTTATTGCCTTGGCGAGCTGTTTTAACGCTTAGCTCAACCTTTTCCTTAGCACCACCGCCTTTGGTTTTGTCTTCCAATTCATAATAAGCATCAATACGGGCCTTTGATTTGGTACCCCGCGCTTGTGGTTGGCGGCGCATCCATTCCAATTCCTTCTTTAAAAGATTAGAGTTTTTGTGGAATTGTAGCTCATCAACAGCCTCCCGCTCGGCTTTTTTTTCTAAATAATAACCATAGTTGCCAATGTATGGAATCATTTTGCCACGATCAATCTCAATGATCTCATTACACACATTGTCCAGGAAATACCTGTCGTGCGTAACCATCAGGATTGTTTTTGCTCCGTCAGTTAACAGCTTCTCTAGCCACTCAATGGTGTCAATATCCAAGTGATTGGTTGGCTCATCTAACACATAGATATCAGGATCTTCAATTAACAATCTTGCTAAAGCAAGACGCTTTTTTTGTCCACCAGATAGCGTGTCTATATGCTGGTTTAAATGATGAATATCTAATCTTCCTAAAATGGTTTTGATTTTATATTCATATTCCCAGGCATCAACGTCACCTAATTCTTCCATGGCCTTATCAATGGCTTTGGCGTTATCCGGATCGTTTTCTAAAAGCTCCTCGTATTTACGGATAGCTTGCTGCTGCACATTGTCGGCATGGAAAATATAATCGCTAATGGTAACAGCATTTTTAAAATGAGGGTCTTGCTCCAGGTAACCTAAACGCAGGTCGCGGCTACGCACAACCTTGCCTTCAGTAGGCAGAAACTCTCCGGCTAATAATTTTAAAAGGGTTGATTTACCCGCGCCGTTAATGCCAACCAAGGCCACACGGCGCCCACGGTTAATGCCAATGGTTACATTTTTAAATAACCATTTATCATGAAAAGAATGGCCGAGATTTTCGGCAGAAATATAAGTGCTCACGCTATTTGTTTTATTTGATCGGAAGGATGTATAAAAACACCATCGTCACTATTGATTGATTGTTTGTACATAGCCATTGCCACGGTTTTTGCAGGTATGCTCCTGTATTTTTTAAGGCTGCCTATAAGTAGGGGATTGATGATATACATTAGTCCGGAAGCAAACTTTTCCATCGGTCTAAAATCTTTTCTTTTACCGGTTAATATCGAAGGCCGGTAAATATGAAGAGACGGTAAATTCAATTGTTGTAAATCGTATTCGGTTTGGCCTTTAAACTTAGTATAATAAGCAGTCGAATCTTTATCAGCCCCAATAGACGAAACATAATGATATTGTTTAACGCTATTTTTAACAGCTAATTGCCCTAATGTTAAAGGATAATCGTGTTCAATTTTATAGTAATCAGTTAAATTGGGCGTTTTATTTTTAGTTGTACCGATGCAGCAAAATAAGGCATGGCCATTAATTTCGCCGGAATAATCATCAAGCTTATCAAAATCAACAATAAGCTCAGTTAATTTTGGATGATTAGTGCCGGTTTTTTTTCTCACTAAAACAGTAACTTCAGCACAAGCAGGCTCATTCAGCAATATAGTTAATAAACTACTGCCAATTAGTCCGCTTGCGCCAGCTATTATTGCTTTATATGCCATTGTACCTAAATAATTTCGCAAAAATACACATAATTAATTTGTGGAATAAAAATTGAATGTTTAAACATATAAATTAACGAGACGGATATGAAAAGTATATATTATCCCGCTAATGAACGCGGGCACAATGACATAGGCTGGTTAAAAGCTAATTTCTCTTTCAGCTTTGGCCCATATTACAATCCTGAAAAAGTACACTTTGGTGCGCTTAGGGTTTTGAATGATGATATTATTAAAGGAGGAACGGGCTTCGGTACCCATCCGCATGATAATATGGAGATCATCACCATCCCGATTAAAGGTGCTTTAGAACATAAAGATAGTATGGGAAGTGTAGGTGTGATCCATTCAGGCGAGGTTCAAATAATGTCGGCTGGTACGGGTATTACACATTCTGAGTATAATCATTCTAAAACAGAAGATGCCAATACCTTGCAGATATGGTTATTTCCTAAAGAAAGAAACATCAAACCAAGGTATGATCAAAAAAACTTTAACGATGTACTAAAACCCAATCAATTGGCCATGCTGATATCACCAGATAAAGATGCGGATACGCTTTGGATCAACCAGGATGCTGTTTTTTCTATGGGTGATTTTGAGCCGGGACAGGCCATAAATTACGATGTAAAAATCCCGGGAAACGGACTTTATCTTTTTGTAATTGAGGGCGTTGCCAAAATAGACGGGCATACATTAAACAAAAGAGACGCATTGGGTGTTTATGATTTTAGTTCACTTACAATTGAAACCGAAGCACAGTCCCGTTTGCTTTTGATGGAAATACCAATGATGTAGGCCGGGTTTAATGCCAAGGTTAGATTTATTTGAGCTAATAAAAACAAATAGCTTATTATTTGTTGTAACAGTCAATTAATAAACACCTTATGGCAGAGCAGGAATTAGAGCTTACCGGGTGGAGAAAATGGTTTGCCGAGGTTGGCGACCAATGCGTTTTCTTTACCAGGTTTTTCAAGAATATATTTAAAGGCGGCTTCGAGTGGTCAGAGTTTATTCGCCAGTGTTACGAGATCGGTTACCGATCCATGATGCTGGTTGGTATAACTTCGTTCATTATGGGAGCCGTTTTAATTTTACAGTTACGGCCATCGTTAGAGTCGTTCGGCCAGGTGGGGATGCTGCCAAAAACACTTTCAGTTTCGCTCATTCGCGAAATCGGCCCTGTTATTACCGCGCTGATATGTGCCGGTAAAATATCATCAAGTATTGGCGCCGAGTTGGGTAGTATGAAAGTTACCGAGCAAATTGACGCCATGGAAGTATCCGGCGCAAACCCGGTTCAATACCTGGTGGTTACACGCATATTAGCTGTAACCCTTATGGTTCCGTTACTAACTGTTATTGGTGATGTTATCGGATTGACAGGAGGCTTCATCGCCCTGAATATTAAAGACAGCGTTAGTTATACCCTATACATGCACAAATGTGTGGATTCGATTGATTTTTCCGATTTTTTACCCGCTTTTGTTAAAACCATATTTTTTGGCTTCGCGATAGGCTTTGTGGGGTGTTATAAAGGCTTTAATTCAAACAAAGGGACGGAGAGTGTGGGATTAGCAGCTAATTCGGCTGTGGTAACCGCATCGCTGTGGATATTTGTTATAGATGCCATTGCCGTGCAAATGACCAGTATTTTATTCTACAAATAATATGGAAGCGGTAATGGAAAAAAAGGAAGCCTTTAAAAAATCTGAAAAAGAGGCAATTATCGTGATAAAAGGGTTGAAAAAGTCTTTCGGTAAAAAAAATGTATTGAAAGAGATCAATCTTGAAGTAGATCGTGGTGAAAATGTGGTTATATTGGGTAAATCTGGCGAGGGAAAATCGGTTACAATAGAGTGCATAGTTGGTTTATTAACACCCGATGGAGGATCAATAAAAGTTTTTGGCGACGAGGTTACCGATATGAATGATAACCAGCTTAAGGAATTGCGCATGAAGATTGGCTTCCTGTTCCAGAGCGGTGCGTTGTTTGACTCAATGACGGTGAGGGAAAACCTGGAATTCCCACTAACCCGGGTTTTAAAGATGAAAGATCAGCATGAAATAGATGAACGTGTGAACGAGGTGCTGGAAGGAGTGGGTTTGGCTGACGCCGTAGATAAAATGCCCTCAGATCTATCCGGAGGCATGCGTAAGCGCATCGGTTTGGCGCGGACGCTGATCATTAAACCAGAGATAATGTTGTATGATGAGCCAACCACAGGTTTAGATCCCATAACATCCAGGGAAATAAGCGAACTGATACTGAATATGCAAAAGAAATATAAAACAACCTCGATCATAATAACCCACGACATGGAATGCGCGCGTATCACATCTGATAGGGTGTTAATTATGAATGGCGGGAAATATATAGCCGAAGGAACATTTGATAGCCTTCACAAATCGAAAAACGAGATAGCAAAAGAATTTTTTAAAGATATATCATGAAAACTACCGGATCACAAAAAATAAAAATAGGGCTGTTCACCATTGTTGGTTTAGCGGTTTTGCTCGCCATTATATTTTTAATAGGCAATAAAAGAAATCTGTTCAGTTCCACATTTGACGTTTACGGAACGTTTAAAAACGTAAACGGCCTTGCGATAGGTAATAACGTTCGGTTTGCCGGTATAACTGTAGGTATTGTTGATAATATCACTATTATAAATGACACAACCGTGCGTGTAGACCTTACCTTAAATGATGATGTAAAGAAATTCCTTAAAAAGGATTCGAAAATCAGTATTGGCAGCGATGGATTGATGGGCGATAAATTGGTTGTAATTGCACCGGGAGGTATAACCAGCCAGGAAGGTGTAAAAAATGGTGATCAATTGCCATCTGTACCGCCGATTGATGCCGACAAGATTATAGCCAAACTAACAGGTATAGCGGATAATGCAGGTACGTTGATACAAAACTTATCGGAAATTACTGGTAAAGTAAACAGTGGCAAGGGCAGTTTAGGTCGCCTTTTAAATAACGATAAGATGGCAAATGACCTGGACGCTACAGTTAAACAAGCCAAAACCACTATGGCTAATGTGCATAAAACTACAGCAACCTTAAACGAGGACCTTACGGCTGCCCAGCATAATTTCTTGCTGAAAGGTTTCTTCAACAAAAAGAAAAAGGCTTTAAAAGCTAAACAGGATTCAATTAAAAAAGCACAGGATGCCGCGGGACAACAGCCGGCTGCTAATAGATAATTTTAAACAAGAATAGTTTTATTGGTTTGTATGTTAGGTGTAATCATTTTGAAGCATAGATATGGGCGCAATATGTTCTAAAGGGATTATTGCTAATTTTGCCACAGCTAAAAAATTTAAGAATGTCTATAAGTACCGAAGCCGAAAGAATTGGAATGCAGCAGGCGGGTAATGCTGTTGCAGTCACCCTTAAAAAGATGCGTGAGTTTGCCAAGCAGGGCATTTCGACAAAGGAACTTGACGAGTACGGCGGCGCATTGCTGGCACAGATGGGTGCAAATTCTGCGCCTAAATTAACTTATGATTTCCCCGGGTATACTTGTATTAGCATTAATGAGGAAGCGGCTCACGGCATACCATCGTTGGATAAAATACTAAAAGAAGGTGACCTGGTAAATATTGATGTATCGGCAGAATTAAATGGCTATTGGGCTGACAATGGCGGCTCTTTTGTATTGGGAGAAGATATCCACGGCCATGGCAAACTAGTAGAAGCATCGAAAGAGATATTGAAGAACGCTATCAGTAATATTAAAGGCGGTGTCAAAATAGCGGAGATAGGCAGGTTGATAGAGACTGAAGCCAAAAAAGCGGGTTACACGGTAATAAAAAACCTGACCGGGCATGGCGTTGGCCGCAGCTTGCACGAAGAGCCCCACGAAATAGCTAACTACTACGACAGGTATAACACCACTCGTTTCAAAAAGAATTCGGTGGTAGCGATAGAGACATTCATTTCAACACGGTCAACAATTGCCGATACACAAGCCGATGGCTGGACGCTAAGCGGTAATAAAGGTGGTTTTGTTGTACAGCACGAGCATACTATTATGGTAACCGGAGGCCAGCCGGTGATATTTACCGCGCAGAACGGCATCTGGGATTAATCCAACAAAACAATTCGAATAATAGTAATAACCAATCACATTGGTGACATTAAATAAGAAAAGCACCGATTACCAGTGCTTTTCTTATTTAATGGAATATAAATTACATGGTATGCAAAGCATTACCGGTGTAGTATAATATGATGATAACCAAGCCGGCTAATATCCTGTAAAAGCCGAATAGCTTAAATCCTTTTTGCTCTAAAAAAGTTATAAATGTGCGGATGGCTAATAAAGCTACCACAAAAGCTATTGCGCTGCCAATCAGCAAATAAATGATATCATGATGAAGTGTACCTGAATCTAAATGGTTGTCTTTGTGGAAATCCCAAAGATCTTTTAAGGTTGCGCCAAACATGGTTGGTACCGCCAGAAAGAAGGAAAACTCAGCCGCGGCGGTACGATTTAATTTTTGGGACATACCACCTACGATAGATGCAGCAGAACGGGACACGCCCGGCACCATTGCCAGGCATTGAAAACAACCGATTTTAAAGGCTGTTAAGTAGCTGATGTCTTTTTCTTTAGTTACTGTTGGTTTATTGAACCATTTGTCGACAAAAAGGAGGATTACCCCGCCAATAACAAATGCATAAGCTACTACAAGCGGGCTTTCCAATAATTTATCAATGTGTTTTTTTAATAATATGCCCAATATCACCGCAGGGATAACGCCTACGATTAATTTGTAATAGAAATCGAACGAACGGAAAAAACGCTTAAAGTATAATACAACAACGGCCAGTATGGCGCCAAGTTGTATCACAATTTCAAACAGTTTTACGAACTCATCTTTGCTGATGCCCATTAACGAGCTGGCAATAACCATGTGACCTGTTGATGATACCGGCAAAAACTCTGTTATCCCCTCAATAATTGCAAGGATAATAACATGTATTATACTCATGCTTTGGTATCGGGCTTTTTAAGTATCGCGTAAAAACCAATACCGAATCCGGCCAATACCGTAAGCGGGGCTATAACAATTTTGGTACTGTTATAAATATCTGTTGTGCCCGACATCAGGAAGAAACCGAGAATAACAACAACAACCGCGGCAATAAGCCAGGTATAATTGCTTTTATCAAAAACAAAATACACCGGTTGTGCATCTGCTATATTTCTTGCCGCTGGTTTTGCGTTTGTTTTAACCGGGGTTGACGGTTGGTTTATTTTTTGTGCCATTATAATTTTTTAAATATTGACTTTATAAATGATTACCTGTAAAGGTCGTATATCTTTAATCTTAAAAATTTGTTTACTGCTAAAAACGTGCTGAAACCGGATATGAAAATTCCTAATCCTATTACTACTAAAAATATGATCCCAAACTCGGTATAGCTTTGTAATATAATCAAATCCGGAATTTGTTTATCGGCAAAATATAATGTTCCGATTAAAATCATTACGGCAATAAGGCCGCCCAGTAAGCCATGCCATATGCCATATAACAAAAATGGCTTGCGGATAAAACCTTTTGTGGCCCCAACTAATTGCATCGACTTGATTAAAAACCGTTGCGAATAAATTGCTAACCGGATGGTATTATTAATTAAGGCTACCGATAATATCACAAATATTCCCGCGAAAACCAATATAACCAAACTAATTGATGTTATATTTTGGTTCATCTCATCAACCAGTGATTGTTGGTATTTAACTTCTTTTACCAGGGGGTTTTTAAGTAATTCGGTTTTAAACTTTTCTATATCTGCATTATTGGCATAATCCGCCTTCAAATAAACATCAAGAGATGGTGAAAGAGGGTTGTAACCTAAAAATTTTACAAAGTCTTCGCCTAAGTCTTTTTGCAGGTTGCGTGCAGCTAACTCTTTACTCACATATTGCGTTTGTTTAACCATTGGGTTTGTTTCCAATTGTTTTTGCAATTGCAACACATCGGTTTCATGCGCGGCATCATCCACAAAAATGTTGAGTACTATGTTTTCTTTAACGTAACGCTTTAGGTTGTTGGCATGTACCAGTATCAAACCCAGCAATCCTACCATAAGTAATACCATGGCTATACCAAAAACGGTAGATATATATATCGTTTTGGTTTTTTTTGCTGATTCGCTTGCTTCAAATTCTTCCATAGGTGCCCTGTTGGTTTGCAAAAATACAATTCCAGCAATAAAGGTAAAGTTTTATACCTAAAATTTGTATGAAGCAATAATTAACAATAATATTTTAACAAATATTAACGAAAGTTTACTTAGCGGATGAATATGGACGTTCTAATATTAAGCCTATTGCGTCGGAAATGCCAACAACCGCGTAGGAGGAAACTAAAGTCCAGCCTTGCTGCGTAACATAATTGAGTGCTGCAATACGGGAATCTAACTTCATTACCTTTCCATTAGGAGTTTTGATTTCCATTTGGCTTGATTTTTTCTTCGTTCCATCATCCATGATAATTTCATATTTAGACCCGTCGGGGTAAATCTCCGCTGTGCAATAAGAAACCGTTTGTTTATGGGAGGCAGAATCAGTTTGCGCTTTGCAAAAAACCGGTAATGTAAAGAGCAATAAGAATAATAGCTTTTTCATGGTTGTGATTTTGTAATGAATTTACATTTTGACTATATAATTGGGTTTGAATAAGCTTGTAATCAATTTATTACAAAATAAAGTGTTTGTAAACAAATAGATGTACTCAATGGTTCAATTAATATAATATTACAACAATGACAAAGCCAGCAAACTCAACAGATAAACCCTCTCCGGCCGATACCCCGACGCATAGGTCGCAGGATAACGGGCATAAAAGCGTTGTTAAAAAATCAGATAAAGAATATAGATCTGATCAGCCGCACGGCGGGGATATCGCAATGAAACATGAAAAGGAAGAGCAGCCCGTTGGCCCGGGTATCAAGCCGCCCGCTGAAAAAGGTGCGGACAAAGGGGAAGTGCAACCGGATTAAGTCCCGAATCCAAAGTCCAAATTGTCGACTTAAGACTATTGATTCGGTACTATAGACTATCTTGATATCCCTGCCGAATTAAACTGCAGGTCGTATAGTTTGCGGTAATAGCCGCCTTCAATTTTTAGCAGTTCCTGGTGGGTGCCGGTTTCTTTGATTTCGCCGTGGTCAAGTACAATAATTCTATCTGCTTTTTGGATGGTGGATAACCGGTGGGCTATTACAATAGATGTACGGCCTTCCATCAGTTTATCAATGGCGTTTTGTATCAATATTTCCGTTTCGGTATCCACAGACGAGGTAGCTTCATCCAAAACCAAAATCGCGGGATCATAAACCAGCGCACGGATAAAAGAGATCAGTTGCGCTTGCCCGGCAGATAGGGTAGAGCCGCGTTCCATTACGTTATAATCATAACCACCAGGTAGGCGTTCAATAAACTCATGCGCGCCAACATCTTTTGCTGCCGCGATAATTTGCGCACGGGTTATAGCCTCGTTATTCAGGCTGATGTTGTTGGCGATGGTATCGGTGAATAAAAATACATCCTGAATAACCGTGGCGATCTGCGAACGCAGGTAGTTTACATCGTAATCCTGGATGTTGTGGCCATCGACAGTTACCTCGCCTTTGCCGATCTCATAAAATCGGTTGAGTATATTTATGGTTGATGATTTACCTGCACCCGTTGCGCCAACCAAGGCCAGTGTTTCGCCGGGCTTAACGGTAAAATTTATATCTTTTAATACCCAGTTTTCATCATTATAAGCAAACCAAACATCTTTAAATTCAATATTGCCATCAATGCGGGCGGGTTTTAAGTGGCCGGTGTTAACGGCAACCTCGTCGGTGTCCAAAACTTTAAAAATACGGTCGGCGCCTACCATACCCATTTGCAGGGTGTTGAATTTATCGGCCAGCTGGCGTATCGGCCTGAAAAGTAAGTTTAAGTATATAATAAACTCCAAGATTGTACCTGCTGAAATTGGCTTATCATTTTTAGAAAGAAAAACCAATTGTTGATCGGTTAATATTCTTGTTGAGCCATACCACACTAAAAGGCCAATACACATTGCCGATAATATTTCTACTACAGGAAAAAATATTGAATAATACCAATTAGATCGAATATTAGCATCGCGATATTTTTTGTTAACCGATAAAAATTTTCGCATTTCCTGTTCTTCACGTGCAAACAGCTGAATAATGCTGATGCCCGAGATATGCTCTGCTAAAAAAGTATTTAAGTGTGATACCTGTGTGCGCACTACCTGGAACGATGATTTAATCGATTCTTTAAAGATGTAAGTAGAAACAAAAAAAAGCGGCATTGGGATTAGGGTAACCAAAGCCAGCTTCCAATCTACCCAAAGCATGTAACCCATTACCGCGAAAAGAAGCAGCATATCGCCCATAATAGAAATTAAGCCCTCCGAAAAAATATCGGCAATGGTTTCCAGATCGGATACGGTACGGGTGATGAGTACGCCTATCGGTGTACGATCGAAATATTTTAAACGCAGGCTAGTGATATGATTAAAAATATCAATTCGCAAATCGCGGATAACGGATTCGCCCAGCCAGTTGGTGATGAATGTTTGATAATATTGGGCGATAGTTTGTACGATAAGCTGCGTGATCATCAGCTCCACCATAAATACCAAGCCAGGGTAGTTATTCTTTAAAATATAATCATCCATTGTTTTTTGGATGAGGATGGGTTGGATGATCGCTACGCCAGCTAAAAAGATGGTGAGGAATACCGCGATGATAAACGTGGTATTGTAAGGCTTAACATAGTGCATTACGCGGCCGAGCAATTTCCAGTCGAGCGCTTTGCCGGTTACCCCCCTGCCCCCTGAAGGGGGAGTTTTTTGATCAGCCAATTTGGCTTTATTCTCGCTATTTTGTTGTTCCGTACTCACAATTCAAAAATAAACTATAATTATAACATCGTAAAATAGCAATCTGATTAATTGCTCCCTCTTCAGGGGGCAGGGGGGTAAACCACCTCTGTTAAATACAATCCACACGCCGGTACTGATGTGCCCGCGTTGCTGCGGTTTTTGCTGCGGATAATGGCATGTACATCTTCGGGCTCAATTTCTTTTTTGCCGACTTGTATCAGTGTACCTACTATGGCCCGTACCATATTGCGGAGAAAGCGGTCGGCGGAGATATGGAAAACGATTCCGTTATCGGTTTTTACCCACTCCGCTTTGGATATTTTGCAGTTATTGGTTTTAACCTGTGTGTTTGATTTACTGAAACAGCTGAAATCGGTGTATTCCATAATGATTTTAGCGGCACGGTTCATAAGTTCCAAATCCGGCTCATCGCGCAGCAACCAGGAGTAGCCATGTTTAAATGGATCTTTATTAAAATGGATGTGATATTCGTACGATCGTAAAGTAGCATCAAAGCGGGCATGCGCATCGGCATTTACGGCGAAAACGTTGCTCACTGCTATATCGTGCGGTAAAACAGAATTAAGGCTGCGGAGGAAACCGGCTTTGTCCATTAGCCAAATGCCATCGGCCATTAAATTTCCGGTATCGAAATGCGCGAAGAATTGTTTAGCATGTACGCCGGTATCGGTGCGGCCGCAACCCAATGTTTCAATGGGCTCACGCAGAATGGTGCTTAATGCTTTATTCAAAACTTCCTGCACGCCGATTGCATTGGGCTGTAATTGCCAGCCATGATAATGCGATCCATCATAAGCGAGTTCAATAAAAAAGCGTTGGGTTGCCACGGCGCAAAGTTAATAAAACTGTGTTGGTTGAAGAGGCTTGCATTTAACTAAACAATTCTATATTTGCTTATCAATAAAAATAGTCATGTTACAACGCGTACAAAGCATATATCTTTTTTTAGCCTCATTGGCAATCTTCGCTCTTTTCCTGTTTCCGCTGGTTCATAATGTTTATGTAGATAATAAACCTACAACCATTACAGTTACCGGCACTTACCAGGATGTGAACGGTCAGCAAACACATATTGACCATTTTGTGGCGCTTACTGCCGTTACCGGTGTTGCGGCGCTTATTCCATTGGTCATTATTTTCCTTTTCAAAAACCGGAAACAACAAATAGCTTTATGTTATAGCGCCATGCTGCTGATCATCGGCTACAGCTTTTGGATAGCGCAAGCCTCCAAAGAGGTTGTGGGCGATATTACATTGCAAACCAATAATTACGGTATCGGGATGCTGCTTTGCCCATTGGCGATAGTTTTTATGCTGTTGGCAATAAAAGGCATCCAGCGTGATGAAAAGTTGATCAAGTCGGCGGATAGATTACGATAATTTAGTTTATAAAAAACTTTTCTGCAACATCTTTATTTAATGAAGGTCGTTAGCTTTAATTAAATTAGTATGTTTAGCTTAGAAACGATAAAAAAAATTATGGCACAAAAAGTAAACTGGCATCAAAAGCATAAAGATGAAATGACCTTTGGGCAAAGGCTGGCCGATTCGGTGGCTACAGGCATGGGTTCGTGGCGGTTTATCATCATCCAAACGGCAATAGTTATTGCATGGATGGGGTTAAATATAGTTGCTTATATAGATCATTGGGATCCGTATCCATACATCTTGCTTAACCTGCTTTTCTCAACACAAGCAGCTTATGCGGCACCAATCATTATGATGGCACAAAACCGCCAGGGTGAACGCGACCGTACGCAGGCTGATGAGGATTTCAGAACCAATGTAGAGGCCAAAAAGGAAATAGAGCAATTGCAGGTTCTGTTAAATAAAATAGAGCTGGACAAGCTGGATAAAATTATTACCATGCTTGAGAAAATGGAAGCGGGGAAATAGATGGATAGAATATAGAATCAAGATGCAAGAATCAGGAGTCAAGATTTTTCTCAACCCAATTCTTGTATCTTTGTTTATCATAAACGCCGAGAACTAAGGGTAAGACGTTTGTCTTGATTCTAGATTCTTGGCTCTTGATTCTGATAAAATGGGTGTAGTAGCTGAAGAGTTTCTGGTTGCGAGTGAGCAAAAGGCATTTGATAAAGATCATCGCCGCATTATCAATTATAATATTGGTAAATACGATGCCGCCTTCGCGCGGGGATTATCCAAGATCATCAACCTGGAAAATAATAAGCGCAAGGGCCACGTGCTGAAATGGAAAGTGATGGAGAACCTGGATAAGTTTTTACCCGAGTTTGAAGCCAATTTTCAGAAGCGTGGCGGCAAAGTGATCTGGGCCAATGATGCCGAAGAAGCTAACCGAGAAATCCTGAATATTCTAAAAAAGGCAGGGGTAAAAACCGTTGTAAAATCAAAATCAATGGTTACCGAAGAGATTCAGTTGAATGAATTTTTGGAGCATAACCAAATTGAATCTTTAGAAACTGATTTGGGTGAATATATTGTACAATTGTTGGGGCAAAAGCCTTACCATATTGTAACGCCAGCCATGCATTTATCTAAAGAAGATATCGCGAAGCTGTTTAATGAGAAATTCGGCACACCGATTGATTCCACGCCGGAACAGCTCACCCAAAAAGCACGCGAAATATTGCGTGAGAAGTATCTGCAAGCTGATGCCGGCATTACCGGAGCAAACTTTTTGATTGCCGATACTGGCAGTATAGCGATAACAGAAAATGAGGGAAATGCCCGTTTAACTACCAGCTTTCCAAAAATACACATCGCAATAGTTGGTATTGAGAAGATGATCCCTTCGATCATTGATCTCGATTTGTTTTGGCCGATGTTATCCACACACGGTACGGGGCAAAACCTTACGGCATACAACACTATTTTAAGCGGCCCGAGGCAACCTAATGAAACGGATGGCCCTGAAGAAATGTATGTGATACTTTTGGATAATGGGCGTACGAATTTGCTGGCACAAAAAGATCAGCGGCAGGGTTTATACTGCATTCGTTGCGGTGCTTGTTTAAACGCTTGCCCTGTATATAAAAATATTGGCGGACATACGTACAACACGGAATATAGCGGCCCTATCGGTTCTGTTATAACCCCTCACATGCGTGGTATGGAGGATTTTAAGCATTTAAGTTATGCCAGCAGCCTTTGCGGTAAATGCACCGAAGTTTGCCCCGTAAAAATTGACATACACAAAATGTTGTTGCTAAACCGCCGCGATTCGGTTAAAGATAACCTGGTAACCACCAAAGAACGCTGGGGCTGGGCAATCTGGAAAAAGGGCATGCTGAAACGTAAATTAGAAGATTATTTTAGCGGCAACACCAAAAACTTTCTGCTTAAAATTTTCTTCAAAAAAACATGGGGTAATCTGAGAAAATTACCACAAGTTGCCGAAAAATCGTTTACGGAACAATGGCAGGAAAAAAGGGAGCAGTAGTTCAGTTGCCAGTTACAGTAGGCAGTTGTCTGTTTGATCGATTATCCGCAAACTGCCTACTGCAAACTGCTTACTGATTAGTGCTTATCACCAAATCCAAATTCTCTATAAGTATTAGGCATTTCGTTATTGCTGCTGAAGGCAAAAACGTAACTGGTGCGCCAGCTTTCAAAATCGGCATCCTTATCTTTTATCTGGGCTGAGTGGCGAGATGATAAAATATATACCCCTTCGCGGCTAAGCTTAAAGTAAATCATCCCGGTATTGTCGCTGCTCAGTTTTTGAGGATATACATTTCCTCCTGCAGTTTTAACATACAGCATTATTGTAGCCGCGGCTAAAGGTTTGCCTTTAAAAATTACCTGTGCTGATATGTCATCTCCATAATTAAATTTATATGGATTATCTTTAAGTATGATTTCAAAATCTTCGTTTAGCGGTTTATCAAACGCTTTGCCACCGGGATCACCAACCTGAACCAGGGTTTTCATATAGTAGGTGTATCTTTCTTTATAAAAAAGCTGGTTGCTGTTTTTTACTTTATCGGCAATATTATCAGGATCATCAGCATCCAATGATCTTAAAAATTTGCTCCGGCTCATTTCATTGGCCGCCGCTTTTGTTACCATGGAGATAAGGGTTAATCCATCCTCTTTAATGGGATAACTTACCACTGAATCGGCTCCCGTTACAACGCCGTTGAGGTCGACTTTTTTCTTCCCCTCATACATAAACACACTTTGTGTATTGCTTTGCTGAAACTTAACCTCGTTTTGCTTAGTAAAGTCATCGGTTGCTATGATGTGCATATCAAGCTTGTCGCCTTTTTGCAGAAAAAATTTTTCCGGGATTAGGTAATAATTCTGGGCATGGGCAATAAAACCTGCCGAGGCAAGTAATATAGAAAGTAACAAACGAATACTTTTCATAGTATAAAAGGAGTTGAGCGTGTAAACATACAAAGTTTTAAAAACATCAGTAGTTTAGTATATGAATTTTGACCGAAAAAAATTAAATAATGATGCTTTAATCGCTTTATATAGGAAATTGTTACTTCCGAGGCTGATCGAGGAGAAAATGCTGATCTTGCTGAGGCAGGGGCGTATCGGCAAATGGTTCTCCGGTATCGGTCAGGAAGCGATTGCCGTTGGTAGCACACTTGCCATGCAAAGGGACGAATATATATTGCCTATGCACCGCAACCTTGGCGTTTTTACCGCTCGTGAAATACCGCTGTCGAGGTTGATGGGTCAATGGCAGGGTAAAGCTTCGGGGTTCACAAAGGGACGAGATAGGTCGTTCCATTTTGGCACACAGGAATATAAAATTATTGGGATGATATCCCACCTCGGCCCTCAATTGGCTTTAGCCGACGGTATTGCGCTTGCGGACATTTTAAATAATAGAAAAAAAGCAACCCTTGCATTTACGGGGGAAGGCGCGACCAGCGAAGGTGATTTTCATGAGGCGCTAAACGTTGCCGCGGTGTGGAACCTGCCGGTAATATTTATTATTGAAAACAATGGATATGGCCTATCTACACCAACAAAAGAACAATATGCCTGCAAGCGTTTGGTTGATAAAGCGGTAGGTTATGGTATGGAAGGACGCAGGATAGATGGAAATAACATTCTCGAAGTTTATCATACTATTAAAGAAATAGCGGAAGATATTCGCGTAAGCCCACGACCGGTTTTGGTGGAGTGCATGACTTTCAGGATGAGGGGGCATGAAGAAGCATCGGGTACCAAATATGTTCCTGAAGAATTGTTTACAGAATGGAAAGCTAAGGATCCATTGATGAATTTTGAAAAATATTTGATTGATGAATTTGTGCTTCGCCCTGAATGGCCGCAACACATCAGGAATGAATTTAATAAGGTTATTGATGTTGAGATAGAAAAGGCTTTTAATGAGCCTGACATTGTACCTGATGAAAATATTGAGATAGCGGACATGTATCAAACGTATTATATGCCTGTAATAATCACATCTGATAAAAATACTAAACGAAGATATATTGACGCGATAAGCGATGGTTTAAGGCTGAGTATGCAGAAATACCCGAACCTAGTTATTATGGGGCAGGATATTGCTGAATACGGCGGGGCATTTAAAATAACACAGGGTTTTGTGGAGGAGTTTGGCAAAGGCAGGGTGCGCAATACCCCTATATGTGAGTCGGCTATTGTGGGCGCAGCTATGGGGCTGGCCTTGAACGGGTGTAAGGCGGTTGTAGAAATGCAATTTGCCGATTTTGTTACCAGCGGCTTTAACCAAGTAGTGAATAACCTGGCCAAAACTTATTACCGCTGGGAGCAGAATGTAGATGTAGTGATAAGGATGCCGGCAGGTGGCGGTACATCGGCGGGGCCGTTTCACTCACAAAGTAACGAGGCGTGGTTTACCAAAACGCCCGGGCTAAAGGTCGTTTATCCATCAAACCCGGCCGACGCCAAAGGTTTACTGATGGCGGCAATTGATGACCCCAACCCGGTAATTTATTTTGAACATAAATATTTATACCGCAGCAATTCGGGTGATGTGCCGGATGGCGATTATTTTGTTGAGATAGGCAAGGCGAAAATTGTTGCTACTGGCACAAAAGCAAGCATCATTACTTACGGATTGGGTGTTCATTGGGCTTTGGAGTATGCGGCTAAACATCCGGAATTATCATTGGAAATTATCGACCTGCGCAGTTTACAACCCTGGGATAAAGATGCGGTTGAAGCAAGCGCTAAAAAAACAGGCCGGGTTTTGGTGCTGCATGAGGATACTTTAACCAGCGGTTTCGGTGCGGAGATTGCGGCTCATTTGGCCGAGCATTGTTTCGCTTATCTGGATGCGCCGATAGTGCGTTGCGCCAGTTTGGATACGGCGATCCCTATGAATAAAGACCTGGAAGATCAGTTTATGGCGAAAAGCAGGTTGGAGGAGAAGATGAACATATTGCTTTCCTATTAATAGGTTTTTGAGGCATTTATAAACTGCCTTTATCCGGGATTCCTGTCATAGACTGAAACCAGTATATAGTAATCAAACTTTCAATAGATCTGCAAAGTTTCACGCCGGACAATTTAGCAATCACAAATAAATTTGTAATATTTTTGCTCGAAAGGGTTAAAAACCATAAGAAATGTTTCATTTTACTATAAATGTATAATTTACATAAAACAAGGGCGTTATATTATTGGTTGTTTATGTAGGTTTCTTAAAAAAGTTGTTTCTTAGAAAAGTTATCTATAGATTCACCTACTACTTGTGTAAAATGAATAAATCTGCTAAAAAGATCGTCATTTTTGATGACGACGAGGACATCCTTTCTATTTGTGTTTATATTTTGGAAGAGCAAGGATGGGAGGTATACACATACACAAATTGCAACAATATTGTTGAGCGCATTAGCGAAATAAAACCAGATGTTATTTTGATGGATAACTGGATACCGGACGAAGGAGGGATTATTGCTACACAGATATTAAAGAAAGAAAAATCACTGCAACAAATACCGGTAATCTATTTTTCGGCTAACAGCGATATACAGTTACTGGCTGAACACGCTGGCGCCGATGGTTACCTGGCAAAACCATTTGACCTGGAAGAGCTTGACCGAGTTATTGGAGATGTAATGGTAAAATAGGTAAATAAACACATAACATATACAAAAGAGGCTCAACTAACTAGTTGAGCCTCTTTTGGTAAACGAATATTAAAAGCCTGGACCCCCTCCCGGTCCGCCGCCGCCGGGGCCACCACCACCAGGACCGCCGCCTGGACCATCGCCGTTCCTTTTAAAATTACGCATTCCAGGAGTTTGATCGGGTGCTTTACCTGCAAATTTTTGCAAGCGTATGGTTAATGTCGCCAGGTAATATCGGGCTAATCTGTTAACGTGCGTTTCGGTATTTGAGCTTGCCGTTGATACATCAGTGAAGCCTGTATTTTGATTAAACAAATCATAAGCGGCTATACGTATAGTTGCCCTGTTTTGCTTAAGAAAACGGCGTTCAAGGTATACGTTTAAAATATTAGGGTTTGTAGCGCCTACCGAAGTTGCATAACCATAGTTAAGCGTTTTTGTATAATCGTAACTAAATGTCCAATCGCCGAAATAGTTTTTTCCGTTTAGCCCAAGTGTCCAGGTACGCACATTGGATGTTCCTTCCGTAAGGGCATTATTAATAGAGTTATCTGTGCGATTTATCGCATAGTTTGTTAAAAACTGCGCGTCAATTACATCCGTAATATCTGTCCTGAATTTTAAGCCTGGTGTGAATTGTAAATTTTTGGAAATATTTTCGAGTTGCTGTGTTTTATAGCTGGTATTAGTGAGCGTGTCGAGATTTGTAACGCTTGTTAAATAACCTATATTTCTTGCGTAAGTAACATTGCCGATAAGCGACAAGGTATATCTCCTGTTATCCCATGGTTTAGCATAAACTACACCTCCACTTGCGGTATAATAACCATTAGCATTAAGGTATTGCGTTAATATAGTATTTTGTAGGCGAGGGTCTGGTGTGTAAATTTTAGGGTAGGTAATTGTATTGGCTACAACGTCGTTGTTTATGGATTGAAAGCTAAAGTTTGTAAACAATACATTCCCTGTTTCAAAGCTAAATGAGTTATATCTTAACGAAAAATTATTGGTGAATTGCGGCTTTAAATTCGGGTTGCCTTCAACAGGGTATAACGCATTGGAAAAGTCAGTCACTGGCTGTAATTGTTGAAAGGTTGGTTGGCTACTTGACCCATTGTAGTTTACGCTGAAAGAGTGGCTCCGTGAAAAATTATATACAAAACGCGCTGTAGGCACAACATCAAATGTACTTACATGTGTATGAAACCCAGTAAGCGGTGAATCACCATCTAAAACCGCTGGCTGGCCAGCTATGCCCAATGTTAGGTTATACTTTTTTTCGATGAAGCGATAGTTTAACCCAAACTTGTTTGTGGTAAAGGTATAATTGTACTGGTTACTTAATGCAGTGTCACGGTTAAATGTATCGTAGTATGTTAAGGTGTCCGTTTCTTTATTGTTATTGGTGATGGAGTGGCTGTAAGTATAATTAAACTCCAGGTAAGAACGTTTTCCAATTGGTAAAAGATAAGAGAACGTAGCTGCATAAGTATTTGTGCGGCTGTTTGTATTTATAACCTGGTTAACAGGGGCTGTAGGTGTACCTACCGAGTAATTGTATACCGGGTTTTGGTATTGATAATCAGGCGCCGATGAAAAGCTTAAGTTAATACTTATGTTATTACGATGCTTTAATTTATGATTATATAAGGCTATTAATCCATAAGTAGGTGCTGAGGAAAAAGCATAAGTACTATCGGTATAAGCTGAATATATAGTTCCATTTCTTCGTGCTATATTATTTTCATCATCGTAAGTGTTTACACTCGCATAAGAAAACGTAGGTGTAACCTTCAAATAATTAATAGTATCCGGTTTATACTCCATGTTCCAGGTAAAGCGATGATTAATATTACGGTCACTTTCTGTACTTGTTTGATTGTTTGTAGTTGGATTACCTACTGAATTATTAGTTTGCTGTATAATATTATTGGTTAAAACCGTATTGTCGGCAACGCTGTAGCTCCCGTATACCGAAAGGTTTTTACCCCACTGATCTCTAAAGTTTATACCCAGGGAATGCGCATCGGTTATTCCGTTTGCCGTTGTAGCCAAGCTTCCACTATTGGCAGATCCCCTTGCAGCATTCCCACGGCCGCCGCCACCGAAACCACCACCAGCCGGAGCCCCAAATGAAAATGTATTTACATTGGTGTTATTGATACTTCCTAGTAAAGCAGTTTGCTGGTCGCCGTTAAATGTAAACCCGCTTACAGCACCAAGGTACCTGTTCGCATCGGGTATACCCTGGCTTTGTGGTAATAGGTCTTCACCATCGCCACCAGTAGCTTGTAGTGTGTATCCGTAATTTCTATCTTTTCTGATGGTGATATTCATTATTTTATCAGGCTCGCCTGTTTTAACACCGGTTAAATTAGCCTGGTCGCCATAATCATCAATCATTTGAATGTTTTCAACAACATCTGCAGGAAGGTTTTTGGTGATACTTTGCACATCACCGCCCATAAAATCCTTGCCGTTTATACGAACCTTGGTAACCTGTTTTCCTTGGGTGGTAATATTTCCGTTTACATCAACATCTACTCCGGGTAATTTTTTAATCACATCCTCTACCGGTGCATTAACCCTTACCGGGTAATTACTTGCCTTATATTCTGTTGTATCCTCCTTAAATACTACAGCCTGAGTTGCAACAACATTAACCGTTGCCAAGGTATTGGTTTCAGCCTTTAAAATAATATTACCAAGTAGTACAGGCTTGGTATCGGCATCAAAAGTATAATGCCTGCGTATTGCCTGGTAGCCAATAGATCTGATGCTAAGAGTAAATTTTGTGCCCCCAACAGCGGGGAAATCAAACTTGCCATTAGGATCTGTTGCGGTTAATGAGCTGTCCCCTTTATCAGAAACAACTTTAACAATTGCTCCCGGAACGGATAGTTTAGTAGAATCTATAATTGTGCCGCTTACTTCGCGCCCATTTTGGGCACGCGCATTTATAAAGAAGAAAATAAGAAGTGATAAAGTTAGTAAGGATGACTTCATAAGCTAAATAATATTCATTTGAGTTGTATTAATACAACTGTAAGGCGCAAAGGTTGTATTTAAATATTATAATTGATTAATAATCATAGCATTGTTACATATAAAACAAAAAAGGGGCAGGATATTATCCTGCCCCTGAAATAAATATTATTGAATATTAGTTACTTAAATGCAAGTATGATGTTACGCTTGACAAGCTGTTAACGTTTATACCTGGATGGGTTATTTCTAAGGCTGATAGAGATGTGCCCGGGATAACAATCACCCTAAAGTCAGCAGAGTTGTTATTAATGTTTTGGCTGCTTTCTAATGTAATAGAACCGTTACCGCTACCGTCAACTCCATAACTGAAAAGTGTTATTTCAAGACCAGAGTTGTTATTGAACGGAAGTGGGAAATAATTAAGTGTGCTTCCTGATGGACGATAGTAAACTAATACAACACCATCATCAACAATAGATTGAGTTATACCAGGTATACTAAATGTACTGCCCGTAGTAAATATATCCTGATTAGTAAGGGTATAGCTTGATGCGCCTGGGCCTTGTGCTCCAGTGGCACCCGTTGCTCCTGTTGCTCCATTGCTTCCATTACTGCCGGTTGCACCTGTTGCTCCATTGCTTCCATTACTGCCGGTTGCACCTGTTGCTCCGTTACTGCCGTTGGAACCGTTGCTTCCATTACTGCCGGTTGCACCTGTTGCTCCATTACTGCCGGTTGCACCTGTTGCTCCATTACTGCCGTTGGAACCGTTGCTTCCATTGCTGCCGGTTGCACCCGTTGCTCCGTTGCTTCCATTACTGCCGGTTGCACCTGTTGCTCCGTTGCTTCCGTTACTGCCGGTTGCACCTGTTGCCCCGGTTGCACCAGTACTGCCGGTTGCTCCGGTACTACCTGTTGTACCAGCGCCTGTTGCACCTGTTGCTCCGGTAGCACCCGTTGCTCCGGTAGCACCCGTAGACCCGGTAAAGCCGGTATCTGATCCAGTGGCCCCGGTTGCCCCGGTTGAGCCCGTATCTCCCTGAGGGCCGGGAGTTTTGTCTTTACGACATGCACTTATTGTGAATGCAATTACACATAAGATTGATAAAGTAAGTTTTAGTTTTTTCATAGCTCTAATTATGGCTTAATGACCTGTTCTACGGGAAACGGTTGAATTAGTTACAATTTTTTAATATAGATTAAAAAAATGACAAAGTTTTCCACAAAAAACTCTATGTTTATCCAAAAAATATTTACTATTGGTTAAAACACTTAGCTGTATTTTTCGTTAATATAAACAAAACGTTAACCTATGAACAATATTGGCACAAGCCTGCATTCCCGTGTGCATAACTGGATAGACAGCATTGGTTTCAGGTTAAACACCTCGCAAACCAATGTAAAAAGCAATATTACTACTAACCATTATTTTTTTGAGACCTTTAATTTTTTAGAGCATTCCAAGAATAACGACTTACACCATTCAAAATTCTTATGTTTTGATATGTATGGCGAAAAAATAAATGTGCGTTCGCTGTTGGATTTGCAAACCGCATTCTTTGAAAACATAAGCCAGTTAAAGTAACCCGCTGGAATATATAAGCTATTTAGCCTAAATTCTTCTTTTTAAAGTGATTATAACGTTATCGTACTTATTATCGTGATATATTTCAAGCAATAAGCTGCGCCCGTCTTTTGATTTAAAAATACCATCAATATCATCTAAGCTCATTTTTGAAACAGGCCTTAGGTTAATTGATACAATTTCGTCACCTTTTTCCAATCCAACCTCGTCTGCGGGCGATCCTCGTTCAACCCTCCCTATAATAACGTGTTTATAACCATCGCCGTCTGAATAATATTCCAATCCACTCATATCGTGTTCAAAAGGTTCTTTATACAATGGCCCTGGCTTTAAGTACATCACATTGTCCGGATAATCAAAAATTACCTTAAATTTTTCAAGCATCCCTATGCCAAGGTTTCCGTCCCTTGCCACCGTAGATTCCATTTGTTTCTTTGTATCATCAGGGAATGACGCTAATACATTTTCAATTTTATATTTTCCAAGCTGTATTTCAGCTATGCGGCTTAAATAGCCATCAATAGGGCCATTTAGCCCGATCCCTAAATTAGCCGCTATAACTGCTTTGGGCAAACCATTATTTTTAACCATGTTTTCAATTGATACGGGGTGGCCTGCCCCTATATCAATAATTAATTTACTATCTAGTTTTTTTCCGTCAGGAAATGTTATGATAGCCTGCAGATATGGCTTTCGATCTTCAATGGTTATAGGAATTTTATTCCCTTTTCTAAAAGGATGTAAATCAGCCGGCCTACAAATATTAAGCGTGCTATCACTAAAATCAATGCCAATAGCAAGATTGTCAAAAAACTCATACCCCAATAAACCATCAATTGGTATACCGAGATAGTCGGAAAGGTTAAAGTAATCTTTTTTTAATATAGCCGCATTCACATCATCGCTTACCAAACCCGGAATTTGAACATTAAGTATCGAGGTTATATATGCCTCAGCGTCATCCCCCTCACCTAATCCCCCTATTTTTACAATTCTTTTTGATTGTAAATTAATCGAGTCGACCAAATCCGGCTTTGTAACTATCATTAGTCCAACACCGGTATCTAAAACAAAATTAAATGGCCCTTTATCATTTATATTCAGCTTTATAACAATCATATTCCGAACCAGCCGAAAGGGTATTTTTATATGTTTTCGATTTGGGGACAGATCAAAAGACTGGGCATGTGCAAACGAAAAGCAAAAAACAAAAATAAATACGGGCATTAACAAATGCATCCGCTTTATTTTATTTAAGAGACTATGCAACATTTAATATAATTGGTTTATTAAATCTACATAAAATAGACTGTTAAAACACAATGGTGTTACACCCAATATAGTGAATAGCCTAATAACTTGTTATAGCCATCTATTAGCTTACTCCCGGCTTTTCCAAATTTCCTTTTATATCAGGATTTTGAGGCGGTAACTTAGTAACTTCCAGTTCAATTTCCGTTTGCTTTACCGCTACTGCGTATTCAGCCGGTTCAATTTTGCTGCCTATCGCTTCTGCATAAACCTGGGTAAACTCTGCACCTATATATAGTATAGCCGAAGTATAATATATCCATGTAAGTATTACTATGATAGAACCCGCGGCCCCATAAGCAGAGCTATTGGCAAAATATTTAATATATAACCCGATTAAATATTGCCCAAGCAAAAACAGCAGGGCGGTAAATATTGCCCCCGACCTTACATCATTCCATGAAATTTTAACATCGGGAAGTACCTTAAATATAATAGCAAAAAGCGTAGTGATTACTATAAATGTAATAACAAGGTTAACAGCGTATATTATAATATCTATACCCGGAAAAAAATGTTGTATTTTATCGCTCAAAGCAGAAACTAAGATATTTACAATAAGCGATACAACTAACAGAAAGCCAAGGCTGCCAATAAGTGAGAACGATAAGAACCTGTTCTCGATTAATTTTAACCAGCCCTTCTTTGGTTTAGCTTTAACCCGCCAGATAATATTTAATGAATCTTGTATTTCGACGAACATGCTGCTGGCACCTATCAATAACACAATTATACCTGAAACTAACGCCGCGCCACTTTTGCTGTGCATGGCGTAACTTTTAATAACATCTTTTATTTGAGTGGATGCTTGCACCCCCATATAATGTTGTACTTGTACATATAATAAATCCCGGTTTGCGGGGTCTCTTAAAAATATTCCGATGAGCGCTAATACTAATACTAATAGCGGCGCAATAGAAAATATAGTATAATATGCCAGCGAAGCACTTAGTTTAAGGCCATTATCATTTACAAAGCCCATAAACGTGGCCATAATTATTTTCCACCATCGCATTAGGTGTTCTTTTTTAAAAATCTTCATTCGTATCAAATATATTTGTAATAAAGGTATATCTACTTTATTATGATAGCTTTATGTATTAAAATAAGTAGCTTATTATAAATAAGCTTAGTGCTAAATTTAAAATTATAATTCTATGGTAAAAAAAGTGTTTTTTTTGAGCAAACTACTAATGCTTATACCATTTGTTTTATTCCTTAGCAATTTTAGTGCCTTAGCACAAAAAACTAACGTTTGGATAGTAAACAATGCGGAGAAGGCTAAAGGAATAGACGCGCTATCAGATACCGGTAAAGAAAGGGCTATTGCCCTTCTTAAAACACTTAAACATGATGACGTGCAGGTTATTTACATCACCCCTAAAAAAATATCGGCGCAAACGGCAGAACCATTAGCTACACGAGATAAAATCTTGCCCCGGATATATACTGATAGCGTACAAAAATTCGCTGAAATTATAAAGTTGAATTTTATTGGTAAGAATGTACTGATAATAGCTAATTACAATACGATTATTCCGTTAATATCGGCACTGGGTGGAGAAACACCTTTTGACGAACTGGATAAAGGAGACCACGACCAACTATTCTGTTTAACCATAAAAAGTAAAGGTGATGTAGAATGTACTGTACAGTATTACGGTAAAAAGCATCACGTAAACGAGATACCTCAAAGCGCTATTTTAGAGAATTATTCGCAGGGAATACCGGGAAGATAACCACATATTACTCACTACGAAACATCCTATCTATGCGAAACGATGAGTAAGTCTAAATCTTTGGTAGGGATAGAGAACCGCTCGCCAATATATTTACTGGTTAAATGTCCCTGGTAAATGTATACCGCGTTACGCACACCGGCATTTTGCCATATTACATTTTTAAGGCCGCCCTGTTCGCCAATATCCAATAAAATAGGAGCGAAAATATTGGTTAAGGCATAAGTAGCGGTACGTGCAACACGGGATGCTATGTTTGGCACGCAATAGTGTATCACATCGTACTTGCGAAAAACCGGGTGGGTGTGATTTGTAATCTCCGATGTTTCAAAACAACCACCCTGATCAATACTCACATCAATAATTACCGAATCGCGTTTCATTTTGCTAACGGTGGTTTCTGATATAATGCAAGGGCTACGGCCGTCCTCGGCCCGCATGGCGCCTATGGCTACATCGCAGGTAGTAATCGCTTTTTCTAAAACTATAGGCTGTACTACTGATGTAAAAACCCGTGTCCCGATATTATTTTGCAGGCGGCGCAGTTTATAAATCGAGGGATCAAATACCTTCACCTCGGCACCTAAGGAGATAGCTGTTCTGGCAGCGTATTCACCTACTGTGCCCGCGCCCAATATTACAATTTCGGTTGGTGGCACACCTGTGATACCGCCGAGCATCAAACCCTTGCCTTCAAAAACATTGCTTAAATATTCGGCGGCTATTAATATTGAGGTTGCACCAACAATTTCGCTCATGGCGCGCACAACTGTTAATGATCCGCCTTCGTCCTGTAAATGTTCAAAGCAAAGCGCGGTAATTTTTTTATTTAACAAGGCATGCAGGCACTCCGGTTTGAGTGTGGAAATTTGAAGAGCGGATATTAAAATTTGCCCGGGCCGCATCATTTCAATCTCGCTTAGCGTTGGCGGGGCTATTTTGATGATGATATCTGCTTCGTAAATTTTTTGAGTATCGTAAACAATTAAAGCACCTTGCTCGCTATAATCCTTGTCCGAAAAATTAGCAGCCTGCCCGGCATTGCTTTCCAGCATTACATTATGCCCGTTGTTTACCAACAGCGCAACTGATAGGGGTGTAAGCGGAATACGATTTTCTTGGAAGGAAACTTCTTTTGGAATGCCTATGTATAATTGATTTTTTTGGGCCTTAACTTCCAGCATCGACTCCTGCGGCCGCATCATTGCCTGCTTGGCAATATCAGAAAACCCACTGTATTTCCCTGAACTCATTATAGTCTAATTTCTGGATGTTGAAGATAGGAAAAAAAAGGATTATTGTTAAACTAAATATGCTTAACTGTTATATACCTGGCTCCATCAGCAACAACCTGAATATTTATGCTGATGTAATTTTCAGGTAAAAGCTCCGGTATTTTTTCGGGCCATTCAATAAAACAGTAATTGCCTGAGTACAGGTACTCTTCAAAACCCATGTCCATGGCTTCAGTTTCTGTTTTAAGGCGATAAAAATCAAAATGGTAAACAGTGTTATTTACCGCTCTGTACTCATTTACAATGGCAAATGTTGGGCTCGAGATGTTATCGGTAACGCCTAATGCTTTGCATAAAGACTTTATGAGAGTGGTTTTGCCTGCGCCCATATCGCCGTAAAAAAGAAAAACACGGTTGTTGGGTGCGAAGGATAAGATAGATGTGGCTGTTGCATCTAATTCGGCAAGATTATTAACGAGCAGTTCCATAAGACAAAAATAACACTAAATATTCTCACTTTTTTGCTCCCATATTTTGGGATTTCTACTGGTGTGTATTATTGCAAACACCTCCACGCTATTATTTGCCTCGTTAATAATATAATGAATAAGAAAGGGAAATTTCTTGACAAGACTACATCTTACATCATGATACCTTATACTTTAGTTGTAAGCATTTTGCTTAAGTGAGTTGATTTGCTTTTTAATGTTTTTTTGAAAACTCAACCCCAACCCCGGCACCCGATCATTATATCATTCAGTAATTTCTAAGATATCAGAGAGGGCTTCTTCATTAATCTTTATCCTAAAAGACTTCATTCATTAAGACAATTTCTTAGAAACCTCGTCCCAATCCAACATAGATTCCGGATTTTTTTTGCCATTTTTATACGGCTCATTACTAATTGCTGGTGTTCGATAGGAATAGGTGTATTTTCATCCCATATCAATTCATTCAACTGTAATTTCTCTTTCGGGGAAAGTTGTTTTACCGCCTCGATTATTTGTTGAAAATTGACTTGAATATTAATTTTTGCAACATCCATATCTTAATTTATTTTATGGTGAATCAAAAATACGAAAATAAGCCTGTTAATTATATTGATAGCCTTACGGAGTTTTTAAAACTTCGCAAGGCTCAATTCTGGAGCAATAACAAACTTATTTTGGCCCGTAGGTAGCAATAGGTATGATCATTTCTTCTAATGAGATACCGCCATGCTGGAAAGTTTCATTATAAAAATTAACAAAATGGTTGTAGTTGTTAGGGTAAACAAAATATCCATCCTCCTTAGCAAACACAAAGCTTGAACTTACGTGCAGTTTAGGCAGCATAGCATCGTGCGGGTTGCGGATGTGGAATACCTCTTTAGGATTAAAATTCAAATTACGGCCTTGTTTGTAACGCAAGTTGGTATTGGTATTCCTGTCGCCGATGATTTTACTTGGTTTTTTTACCCGGATAGTGCCATGATCGGTAGTAATAACCACACGAACTTGTTTCGAGGCCAAAAATTTAAGTAGTTCAAATAATGGTGAATGCTCGAACCATGATAACGTTAATGAACGGTAAGCAGAGTCATCGCTTGCCAGCTCACGGATCATTTGCATATCTGTACGGGCATGCGAAAGCATATCCACAAAATTGTAAACAACCACATTAAGGTCGTTATTCATTAGGTTGCTTACTGATTCGTTCAGCGCTCGGCCTTCGTCAATATTCAGAATTTTATGATAAGACAGTTTAATGTCTTTACGAACCACGCGCTTCACTTGGTCGGCAATAAAGTCTGACTCAAATAAATTCTTTCCACCTTCGTCCTCATCATTCTGCCACATTTGCGGGTAACGGCGCTCCATTTCCAACGGCATAAGGCCGGAGAAGATAGCATTACGGGCATATTGCGTAGCAGTAGGCAGAATACTGTAATAAGTATCTTCTTCCTCTAACCTGAAATATTCGGATATGATAGGGTTGATGATCTTAAACTGATCGTACCTTAAATTGTCTATCAAAATAAAAAACACAGGCCCCTTACCATCCAGCTTAGGGAAAACCTTCTTTTTAAATAACTGTGTCGAGCTGGTTGGCGCGGTATCCGGGTTTTTAATCCAGTCCAAATAGTTGCGCTCTACAAATTTGCAGAACTGGGTATTTGCTTCGGCTTTTTGCATGGTTAATATTTCGTGCATGCCGTTATCCTGCAATTGTTGCAGTTCAAGTTCCCAATAAATTAGCTTTTTGTAAACATCAACCCATTCCTGGTGACTCAGGTTATCATTTAATGACATGCCCAGGTTACGAAAATCTTGCTGATAAGCCATGGTTGTTTTTTCAGTTACCAGGCGTTTGTTATCCGTAAGTTTTTTAATGGTAAGCAATATTTGCTTTGGGTGTACCGGTTTTATCAGGTAGTCATCAATTTTGGAGCCGATGGCATCCTCCATTAAATATTCTTCCTCATTTTTAGTAATGAGGACGATAGGCACATCGTTATTAATGTTTTTTATTTGCGATAAGGTTTCCAATCCGGTTAAGCCCGGCATATTCTCATCTAAAAAAACAAGGTCGAAAAAATTATTTTTGAAGGACTCAACAGCATCCATACCGTTGGTTACTGTGGTAACTTTGTATCCTTTTTCGTTTAAAAATAAAATGTGGGGCCTCAACAAATCGATCTCATCATCCGCCCACAATATGGTTGTATCTTGCATGGTATATAATTAAAGTCTGAATCAGAATTAATATGATTCAAAAATTTACAGAATCTTATCAATTCAACAATTCTGCAAATTCTGATCTTATAACCTTTAAGCAAGGTATTTGTTGTTGCTTTGAAAGGTATTAACAAAATTTTAACAAATATAAGACAACGTTGTACCTTTACTTCACATTTTTGCAGGATATATAAATACATTGAATAAAAAGAAAATTATAAACGATCCGGTTTACGGGTTTATCAGCATCCCCTCAGATCTGGTATTCGACCTGATAGAACACCCTTATTTTCAGCGATTAAGGTATATAAAACAATTGGGTATGACGCATTTGGTGTATCCCGGCGCTTTACATACCCGTTTTCACCATGCTTTGGGCGCATTACATTTAATGAGTCTGGCTGTTGAAACCTTG
>Ga0302197_10000584_pt1 | contig 36693 bp, 40 predicted proteins | sample II_Bog_N2_1_FD_193526 | JGI IMG/M metagenome (GOLD analysis project Ga0302197, IMG submission 193526) | Peat permafrost microbial communities from Stordalen Mire near Abisko, Sweden - II_Bog_N2_1 | ecosystem: Environmental > Terrestrial > Soil > Wetlands > Peat | place: Sweden: Abisko... | reverse complement strand
CGCGTTTCTCCCTCCTCGTGTGGAGCCACCACAAGTCGTCGGTCGTGCCAGCTCTTCACAGAAGCGTGGCGCGATTTTGACCAGCAACGCCACGACCAATGAAACGTCAACAGACCCTAGGATATCTTCGCCAGTGACAATGCCGAATTGATTAAGCGCGTTGCTCTCGGCGATATTACTCTGGTGGGTTTCTCAATCGGTGGCGGGGATACCGGTCCGTACATTGCTTTGCATCCACGACGACCATGGTCAGGCGGCCCCATTCGAGGTGATATGCGAGCTTGCCGCCGAGATGATTCCGGGTGCTACACTGAAGACCTATCCGGGGGCCCCGCATGCGACGGCGATTACCCACAAGGATCGGTTCACTGCCGATCTGCTTGTCTTTTATGAACGGGAATAGGAGTACATCCAATGGCCACAAGCCCCCTGCTGCAGCCCTCCGAGTGCGCTTTGCTGCTGATCGACCAGCAAGCGGGTCTGGCCTTTGGTGTTGGCTCGGCTGATCGTCAGTCCCTGCTCAATAATGTGATTGCTCTGGCGCGTACCGCGACGGTATTTGGCTTGCCCGTTGTTGTCTCGACATCCGCGACAAAGGTTTATAGCGGCCCCCTCATGCCCGCCATAAAGGCGACTTTGCCGGATGTCGAGGTGCTGGAGCGCCGAAACATGAATCTGTGGGAGGACGAAGCGGCTCGTGGCGCCGTGCTCAGGACGGGGCGGAGGCGGTTGTTGGTGTCGGGCTTGCTGACGGAGGCCTGTGTGTCCTTTCCCGTGCTTTCAGCTCTGGCGGATGGTTATGAGGTTTTCGTTGTGGCAGACGCTTGCGGAGGTTTGACGCCTGCAAGCCACGATTTTGCCTTACGTCGTATGGAGTCGGCCGGAGCCCGTATGACATCGTGGATTCAAGTGCTGCTGGAGTTGCAGCGTGACTGGACACGTCACGAAACCTACGATGGTGCTCGCGCCATCGTCGAAGCGCATGGTGGCGGCTATGGAATCGGTCTGGCCTATGCCCGGGATATGATACACCCCGTGTAGTGTGTAAGGCCCTGTCAACTTCCATAGACCTGTACCCACTCTGGCAGAGTATTTTCAAGCCTGCCGGGGCTGGTCATTCAGGCTTGACTCTTCTCGTCCGGATTGTGCTGATTCAGCGGCCAGCACAAAGGCGCGTTTGCCGGCCAGTGCAAAAACACAGCTCCCCATTCCTGCTATCGAGATGACTGTGAGCAGGGACTTTCCCAGCGCACCTTCGTCATGAAAGATGTAGTCCGTCACCAGCCCGACCAGTACGGGTCCAAGACCGACTCCGATCAAGGTTACTATGGATACGAGCAGGGCAGTCACCAATCCAGCGTAGCGCTCTGGCGTGAGGCATTGCCAGCCCGTAAGGCCGGCAGGCGTGGCGGCGAACACCAGGAAATTAAACACGCCATAGGTCAGTTCTGAAAGCCAGAGCCGATTGCTCAGGCAGAAGATGGTGGCGGCCGGCAGGCAGAGCAATCCGCAGCACGCCAGTATCACATTGGGGGCGGCAGCAACGGACTTGGCGCGCAGGTGGTCGATAAGTTGGCCGCCAAGCCATTGCCCGGCGGGGGCGGACAGCAGGAAGAGGAATCCGACCGTCGTGGCGCTGGTGCCGGGAGAGAGGCCAAAGTGCCGCCCATACAACTGGGGGATCCATGCTGCCTGAGCCTGGGCCAGAGTGACGCTGCAAGCCGTGGCGGCGGTCAGCAGGGTGTAGGCACGCAGGTTGGCGCGCAGATGAGCAATGGCCGCCCCTGACTGCCCTCGGGAGAGGCCAGGGGCGGTGCGTCTGGGAGGCTCCCGAAAAGCAAGGAATAGTCCCGCGACAATGAGTCCGGGCAGGCAGGCCAGCAGAAAAAGAATTCTCCAAGGAGCAATTGAACCAGTTATGGGCAATGCCATTGGCCCCAGGCTATCCAGTCGGGATAGCAGCTGTCCGCCGGCCAGCAGTGCGAATGCATTACCCGCCGTTGCACCCATCAGAAAAATCGCCACAGCTCTCGCCATTCTGGCTTCTGGTACGCTGCTTCCCAACAGCGACATTCCCGCTGGCAGCAGGCAGGCCTCGCCCAAGCCGACGCCAATGCGGGCGACAAAAAATGCCGCAAACGATTTGGCCAATCCGCAGCCGGCCGTCATGACTGTCCAGAAGACAAGACCGCCGGCGATAATGCGGCGACGATCCGCGCGGTCGGCGAGCCAACCCAGGGGAATTCCGAAAAGACAGTAGAGCCCTACAAAGGCCATGCCATGCAGGGCGCCAAACTGGCTGTCGCTCAGGCCAAGGTCATGCTTGATGGGACTGCCTGCCACGCCCATGAGCGCGCGGTCCATAAATGAAACGGCATAGCACAGGCTCAACAAGCCTGGAATGTACCTGTTGCGAATTTCTTTTCTTATGATATCGATCAATCCTTTTTCAAATGGTTATTGATAAGGCTGCTGTGCCACCACAAATAGTAGCCAAAGCCCAGCGCACTTGAACAGGAGACGTTGGCAAAAGTGTTAAGCATCCTTTTCAAGGCAACACTTTTCCGTCTGCCCCAAGACGCTCAACACGAGGTGTTCCGTCAGCGCCAACAACGGCGTTAAATCGTCTCTTCCCGTGTGTGTCTATCAATACCACGCCGGTTCCGCCTGCGTTATTCAGGAACAGGTAGCTTGAGGCGCCATCAGGGTGATCAAACTTGACGTGAGCTCCCTTGTCGTCAACTTCAAGTGCCGCTGCTGGCTTGGTGGCGTCGGGGTTGGAGAGCTTCACCAGCGGATGCCCGTCAGTGGTCAGCGACAACTCTGCACCCACTTTGCCGTTGGCATCGAGAAGCTGGATTGTCGGGGCGCCGGACTTCGCCGAAAGCAGGAGCCTGGGATGTCCTTGGGCATCGACGATCTGAATTTCCTGCGTAACAACAGGGATGGGTGTCGTGTCCATATAAATCTCCTAAGTAGTGAGTATGCTTTGGTGCTAACTTCAATAGGGCATGACTGGCAACTCATTTTCTAGAGAGTGCGTGAATCCATATGCAGTGCGGCGCATTTATTAATCAGCTTTGGAGCCCTCCATGAACAGGGGAGGCAGGGCGATTAGTGGTGCTGCTGCAAAGCACCATTCGTGGACCTGAGAAAAAAACAGGGCGCCCAGGCCGCAGCCGATGGCAAAAGCCGTAACGCTAAAGGTCATGCGGGAGAGTCGGGGTTTTATGATGGCCCGTTGCTCCGGCGTCACCCCGCGAATGAGATCAGCAAAATCGATCATGATCTGCGTGGTGGTGCCCGTCATGAGCGTGGTGGGTGGCGCGCTGCTGAGGTGAATCCGGTGTGCGGCGTTCTGGATCGCCATGGCGGACACCAGCACCATGCCCGTGACCACGACAGCCCACTCCCGGTTTGGCGTAAATGGCGCAAGCCTGATGGCCAGCAGGGCGCCCAGGGCCAGCAGCAGGATCTTGATCACCAGCATGGTCCGCAGTATCGGCAGCCCCAGAGCCGGCAGCGAGAAGCTGATGATGCGGGTAACGATCACGACGAGACAGAATACCGGCAGCGCCAGCAGCTTTGCCGCAGCCCCCGAGGTTCCGAGCACCATTGATGCCCCGAAGGTGACGAAGTTTCCCGTTACGTGTGCCGTGAACAGTCCTTGCAGGGCAAGGAATCCTGCCGTATCGACATAGCCCGCATTAAGGCTCATGAGGACAGGAATGGTCAGTCTTGTCATGCAGACTCCTGGAGTTGCTGGGTGTGGCTGGCTCCTGGGCCCGAGTGCCAAGCTGCGCCGCGCACCGGACCCGTATACGCCAAGGTCCGGTGCGCGGCAAGGTAGTGGGCCTATACCGCCCAGCAGGAGCAGCCCAGCGCACCCCAGAAGCTTTTAAGGTCAGAAATGGGCAGCTTGCTGGACCAGGCCGTCGTGTGCTGGTGGCCATGCACATGGCAGTTCTTTGCGCAGCCGCAGGCCATGGCGAGTTTGCGGTGCTGCAGCGGCGCACCGGCGCCGTTGGGGTCTTTCCAGGCGCCATACCCGCCGAAGGTCCTGACCGGCGACCAGTCGGGCATTGCCGGGGGAGGGCTGGCCTGATCCAGCGAGGCAAAATCGCCCGCGCCATAGACAACGCGGCCCCCGACCACGGTCAGGTCGGAGGTGGTGTCAGCGATATCGTCTTCGGCGCAGGCAAAGAAATCACGGTCGGGCACAATGAAGTCAGCAAACTGGCCCACCGCAATCAGCCCCTTCTTGCCCACCTCATTGGAAAACCAGGCGACATTCTCCGTCCACATACGCAGGGCGGCCTCACGATCCAGACAATTGCGCTGGGGATAAAGCCTGAGCCCGGCGACGGTGCGGCCGGTAATGAGCCAGGCCAGTGAAACCCAGGGATTGTAGGACGCAACGCGCGTGGCGTCGGTGCCCGCAGAAACCTTCACGCCTTTTTCCAGCATTCTGGCTACTGGCGGCGTGGCTTCCGCCACGCCCATGCCGTAGCGCTCGACAAAGTATTCGCCCTGGTAGGCCATGCGGTGCTGCACGGCAATGCCGCCACCGAGCGCCGCGATGCGGTCAATTGACTGATCCGAAATCGTTTCGGCATGGTCAAAGAACCAGTTCAGGCCCTCCAGCGGGATGTCCTGATTGACTCGCTCGAACACATCCAGTGCCCGCGAGATGGTTTCGTCATAGGTGGCGTGCAGCCGCCAGGGCCAGCGGTTCTCGGCCAGGATACGCACGACGTCTTCCAACTCGCCTTCCATTTCAGGCGGCATGTCGGGGCGGGGCTGGCGAAAGTCCTCAAAGTCGGCCGCCGAAAAAACCAGCATTTCGCCGGCGCCGTTGTGGCGGAAGTAGTCATTGCCCTGCTTGTACTTTGACGACTGCGTCCAGTTGAGGAAGTCTTCCTTCTCGCCCTTGGGTTTCTGCGTGAAGAGGTTATAGGCAATACGGATGGTGAGCTGTCCTTCGTCTGACAGCTTCTGTATGACGGCGTAGTCGTCAGGATAGTTCTGGTAGCCCCCGCCCGCGTCAATGGCGCCGGTCACGCCGAGGCGATTGAGCTCGCGCATGAAGTGCCGTGTCGAGTTCACCTGATAGTCGAGGGGCAGTTTCGGCCCCTTCGCCAGCGTTGCATAGAGAATTGCCGCATTGGGCTTGGCCAACAGCAGCCCCGTCGGGTTGCCGTTGGCATCGCGCACGAGTTGGCCGCCCGGTGGTTCAGGCGTGTCACGCGTGTAGCCGACGGCCCGCAGGGCGGCGCCATTGAGCAGGGCGCGGTCGTAGAGGTGCAGCAGAAACACCGGCGTGTCCGGCGCCACGGCATTGAGTTCCTCAATCGTGGGCAGGCGCTTTTCCGCAAACTGGTGCTCGGTGAAGCCGCCGACAACGCGTACCCACTGGGGGGGTGGAGTAATGGCGACTTGCCGTTTCAGCATGGCCATCGCATCACTCAGTGAGCGCACACCGTCCCAGCGCAACTCCATATTGAAGTTGAGGCCACCGCGAATGATGTGCATGTGATTGTCGACGAGTCCGGGCAGGGTGCGCCGACCCTTCAGGTCAATAAGCTTCGTGTTCGAGCCGGCGAGCGGCAGGATGTCGTGTTCCCGGCCGACGGCCATGAATTTGCCATCCTTGATGGCAACGGCGCTGGCAGTGGGATTGGAGCGATCCAGGGTGGTAAAGAGACCGCTGTGGGCGATCAGGTCTGGATAGTGGGCATTTGTCATTGGCTATTCTCCTTTGACTGAAACTGCAGGTGGCTGGCAATCGATGCGTCCTGCGTTAATCGTCTTTGATTTTATCGGACACTTGCAATGTACCGTCGCTGACTTCAAACGCGTCTTTTTTTCCCGAGGGCAGGTGACCGAATACATGCGGCCTGACCTGCTGCAACCAGGAAGTCGCAAGGGACTCCCTGGCCCACATGCTCTTGGCTACCGCTGGTACCTGCTCACCGATAAGGATGCCCAACAAACCAATCAGCGCGACGACGGGTGGTGCCGGAGAGCGTACGTTGATGAGGCTGTAGAAGATGCCGACCAGCAGGCCGGCACCGAGCGACAGTAGATAGGTCTTCATCGGCACCTCGACGGTCTTTGTTTGATGAACGGAAAGCCTGACCCTGACAGGGTTCAGCCTTCGTGGGCGTTGAACATCGATTTAGCATAGACAATGCCCAGCCCATACGCGCCGCCAAATTGCCTGGCAACGCCGAGGGTCATGTCATAGGTTTCCGTGCGCGCCCAGTCGCGCTGCAGTTCGAGCAGGTATTGCAGCGAGGTCATGGGTTGCGCGCCAGCCATGACCATTCTGTCCATCGCCCGGTCATGCGCCTCGGCAGAAACATCGCCGCAGGCATCAGCGATGACATAGACCTCAAAACCTTGTTCAAGTGCCGACAGTGCCGGCCCAACGATGCAGACGGAGGTCCACAGTCCTGCCATGACAATCCTGCTCTTGCCGATCTCGTTGACCTTGGCGATGACGTTGGCGTCTTCCCAGGTATTCATGGAACTGCGGTCAATCAGCGCCTGGCCCGGAAATGCGCGCGTGATTTCTTCGTACATCGGGCCGGAAAAGCTCTTCTCGGCAACGGTGGTGAGGATTGTCGAAACGCCGAAGCCTGCTGCCGAGTGGGCAATGAGTGCGGCGTTATTCCGCAGCAGCACGGGGTCGATGGATTTGGTGGCAAAAGACATCTGTGACTGGAAGTCGATCAAAATGAGGGTGTGGTCTTTCGGCTTGATAAGCCTGGAGCTTGGGGCCGGGGTCGCTTTGGTAGCCATGTCGATTTTCCTTGCGAGCGATTGTTGTTGAAGTTCTAACGACAATAGTCAGAGGCCAGACTAGTTGTCGTCTTGTCGATTTGTCATGTGTTTTGAACGCGGGTGCACTAGCAAGGCGCCGTCCCGGTAATGTTTAATTTCATCACCGTGGTGGTAGCACAGGCTCATGGTCACTTGTCTCCAGCTGCTACGACCTGAGTTGGAGGGGAACAAGTCGATTGTTTGGCAGGGTCTGATGCAAAGAAGGACGGACGGAATCAGGCCCTGTAGCAGCGGCACCAGTATTTTGCGTAGAGACGGTCGTGGCAACTCCCCGGACAGGCGCATAATTGTCTCCGCAGGGGAGCGAATAATGCGGCGGTCAGCGGCCCTCAGTCCTTGAGGGGGAGCGATTCCGTATGCCAGTAAGGCTCTTCGGCGAAACGCTCGACCAGAAAGTCAACAAGCCAGCGTATTCGGGTCGGCAGCAGACGATTTTGGGGCCACAGGAAATGGAGATCCAGGGGTGTTGCTTCATAGTCAGGGAGGACTTGCTGCAGGCGGCCACTCTGCAGATGCTGAGCCAGCAGGAATGTCGGCAGCATGACAATGCCGCGTCCGGCAAGCGCCGCAGAACAGAGTACGTCGCCATTATTGGCACAGAAAATAATGGGAACCTCGAGCGAGAATTCCTGCCCGGCACGGTATATGCGCCAGCGTGTGCCACTGCGCTGCAATCCGTAATGCAGAATGTCATGCGTTGCCAGGTCGCCTGGTATTTGTGGACTGCCGCGGGACAGTAAATAGCTTGGAGCCGCCGCCATTGCCAGTGGTATTTGTGCCAGGCGCCGACCAATCAGGGAGCTGTCTTCCATTTCGCCAATACGGAGTACAAGATCGTAGCCCTCTGCGATCGGATCGACAAAGCGGTCGGTGAGGGTCAACTGAACGACAATTTTTGGGCAGCGGGCCATGAAGCCAAACAGGGCCGGTGCAAGGTGGAGCTGCCCGAAGGACATGGGAGCGTTGACTTTGATCAGTCCCTCGGGCTCTACCTGATTGCGTAACAATTCCTGGCTGGCCAGGGCAAATTCGGAAACGATATTGCGGGCGCGTTCGTAAAATTCGGCGCCCGGGCCGGTAACACTGACATGCCGGGTGGTGCGGTTCAGAAGTTGGGCGCCAAGGCCTTGCTCAAGGGCGGCGATACGCTTGCCCACGACGGCGCGTGTCAGCCCGAGCCGCTTGGCAGCGGTGCTGAAGCTACCGGCCTCTACAACATTGACGAATGATTCCATGCCGGCAAGTCGGTCCATACAGCCCCCAAGATTGTCTACCAATTGGAGACAATATGGCACCAAGTGACGGGCCTGACAACGCCCTGGACCCGGTCTACGCTAAACCGAGGCTATAAAAATGCTAGTCGGACAAGGAGCACGACGGTGACACTGCATGGCAGGGAAACACCTTCTTGGGTGGCAGCTGTTCTGGGCTGGCCGTTGTTCAAGCTGACTGCCCGGCTGGCGCTGACCTCGGCCTACTGGGTCGGCGGATTTACCAAGCTTTTAGACTTCCAAGGGGCAATGTCCGAGCAACGCCATTTTGGTCTGGAGCCAGCGGGGCTGCTGGCGGTGCTCACAATTGCCGTCGAGTTGCTGGGGTCGGCCTGTGTCGTCAGCGGGCGCTGGGTGTGGCTGGGTGCTGGCGCGCTGGGCATATTTACCCTGCTGGCCAATATGGTTGCGAATGCCTTCTGGAACATGCAAGGCGCAGTCCGTTTTGCAGCGATGAATGGATTCTTTGAGCATCTGGGGCTGGTTGGCGGCTTCATGTTGGTGGCAGTAGCGCTACAGCAAGAGGGCGAGCAGAGGGCGCGCAGCTGACCTTGGCTGGGCCCGATCCGGTGTGTTGCAAAAGTACGGGCGCATCAGCGCATTATTATTGGAAATGAAATGATAGAGAGCATCATGCACAGACTTATTATGCCCGCATTGCGATTGACGGCCGCCCTGGTGATTCCCATGCTGGCTCTTGCTGCCATGGCTCCAGCAGATGCGCGACAAAAGGGCCCCGCTACTCCTGATGTGTCCGTTGGCGCCCAGTACGACACCACCCATGTCTACGTCGCTCCTGCGGATTTCGATAGCTTTGTAAGCAGTTTTACCTCGACATTCGGTGGCAAGCCGTCGCCACGCATAGTGGCCAATGTACTGCCGGTATCCAGCAGTACCGAATTACAGTATGTCTGGACTCCTGCCGGGACCCTGTCGACCTTTGCGTTCCAGACCCCGATACCGTTTCCCTTTGGTCAGGAGCGCACCGGCTATCTGGTAACCGATCTGAACAAAGCCGTAGCGGCTGCGCGTGCCTGCGGCGCAGAGGTGATTGTCGAGCCCTTTAAAGATCCGATTGGTCTTGATGCGCTTATTCAGTGGCCGGGTGGTGTCAAGATGCAGTTGTACTGGCACAATTCAGCGCCGTCGTACTCGACGCTTGATTCGGTGCCAGACAATCGCATTTATGTTTCGCGCGACAGGGCTGATGAGTTTGTACGGGACTTTGTGAAATTTTCGCATGGAAAGGTTATTTCAGACGAAAAATCCGCCGATGCCGGGGAAATTGGCAGGCCGGGAGATACCTACCGGCGCATTCATATCGAATCAGGCTTTGGTAAAATGCTCGTGCTTGTGACGGATGGTCACCTGCCGTACCCGTTTGGCCATGAACTTACCGGCTATGACGTAAAAGACCTCTCCGATACGCTCGCGAAGGCACAGGCTACCGGTGCCAAAGTCTTGTCACCTGCTTTTGCTACGGGCTCCCGGAGTAGCGCGATCGTGGAGTTCCCGGGCGGTTATATTGCCGAGATACACTCCTTCAAGAGCGTTGCTGCCCAGTAATAGAAGCCCGAGTTGGCCAGGAGCCGCAACGTCATGAAACCTGTCAGATCATTTCTGTTGGCACTGATCGTTTTGTCTATCACCTGTCAGGCTTCAGCAAACCCCATAACGCATGATGATATTGCAGCCTGGGCTGCCGCGTGGAACAGCCATGATATTGACGTAGTGATGAAGCTGTTTTCAAAAGATATCGCCATCGATCAGCCTGAGAATGCCAAGCCCATGGACTACAAGGGAGCGCAAGGATTCTTCAGAATGATATTCCAGGCCTATCCTGATTTTCATGTACAGGTCACGCAGGCAATTGTCGAAGGGAGTCTTGCTGTTTCGGTGGAGCGGGTGACAGGAACCTGGACAGGCCCCTTTGTCGACCCTAAAACCGGTGTGGCCACTCCAGGAAACAAGCGGAAATTTGATCACCCGGGCGCTATGGTTATTGAGTACCAGCCGGATCACCTGATCAGGCACGTGTCCATATTCTGGGATCAGCTTACCGTCGATCATCAGCTCGGTATTTCGCCGAAATAGGCTGGCACCCGAGTGTAGACAAGGAGAACCTTGCCTGTGAATGAAAATCACTGCCGGTCTGGACGGAGCACGCGATTGATGGTGTGGTCATTGGAGGATGGTCTCAACTGTTTCTTGTTTGCTCTCATGATGGCATTACCGTTGCTGGCAAGCTCTGTTGCCCGCGCAGACGACGGTAGCCAGAGCCCAGTGATTCCTCAGCGGCCAGCCATAGATTTTTACCGCTGGCAGGAGGACTGGTCGGCATTGGCTGACCCCAGCCTGCGGACCGAGCCGGGCGATGGGCTAAAATATATTCCATTGGCCGCAGATGATCCCAAAAGATACCTGTCATTCGGCATTACGCTGCGCGAGCGCTTTGAAAGCAATGATGCTCCCCTGTTTGGCGGCGTCGGGAGTAAGCCGGAGAGCTATCTACTTGATCGCCTCGAACTTCATGTTGATGCAAAAGTGACAGACAGCACCCGTATTTTTATGCAGATTGAAAGCGCTACGGCTCCCGGTCTGGAAAATCCAAACCCCGCTGAAGTCAACAAGCTTGACTTGCGGCTGCTCTTTGCGGACACCAAGGGTAAGTTGGGCGAGGGGACTTACAAGATCAAGGCAGGCCGTCAGGAGGTTGCGTTTGATCTGCAGCGCTTTGTTTCGGTGCGCGATGGCCCCAACGTGCGTCAGGCCTACGACGCCATTTGGGGCGACTATGAAATTGAAAGCTGGCGCTTTACGGGCTTCCAGAGCCATCCCGTGCAATACCAGAATCACACCGATTTTGATGACTACAGTAGCAGCCATTTAACCTACGGCGGTGGCCGAGCGCAGCGTCGTGTTTTTGGCAGTGGCGAGATCAGTCTTACGCTGTCCCGGTTTCATCAGGACAATGCCCATTTTCTGGCAGCTTCAGGTGATGAAACGCGAAACAATGTGGATGTTCATTATCTGGGCGCTGCGCAGGGGTTCGACTGGGATGTGGAGGCCATGCAGCAGTCGGGTAATGTCGGGAGTAAAAGCGTGGATGCCTGGGGCGCGGGCTCGCTTACCGGGTATACCTTTGCCAGCGGGGTCTGGAGGCCGCGTATTGGCTTGCAATTCGACGGGGCGTCTGGCGACCACAATCTGGCTGACCAGCACGTGGGGACATTTAATCCGTTGTTTCCCAATGGCTACTACGTGACCTTGTCGGGTTATACGGGTTACACGAACTTCATCCACCTGAAGCCGTCGTTGACCCTTAGCCCTGCACCGGGTCTGAAATGGATGCTGGCGACGGGGCTGCTGTGGCGCCAGACGACCCAGGATGCAGTATATGTGCAGCCGGACATTCCAGTACCAGGTACGGCAGGCAAGGCAGGCCGCAGGAGTAGTACGTATGGACAGGTGCGGGTTGACTGGGCCGCCTCACGTAGCCTCTCATTTGCAATTGAAGAAGATTACTACGATGTCGCCCAGGTAATTCGCAACGCGGGCGGGCACAATTCCAACTACCTGGGGTTGGAGGCAAAATGGGGTTGGTAGTCCATTCAAAAAGACATTGTTGGTACTAACGTTTGGAGGGTAAGTCATGACACCAATTGCAACTGCAAGCGTGGAATCGACGGACGTACATTATCGGCATGATGTCTTGACAGGTTCTCACTCGTTGATAGCAGACGAGCCTGCGGAGCGGGGTGGGGCCGATGCCGGGCCAGCACCTTATGACTATTTGCTGGCCGCATTAGGGGCGTGCACGGCAATTACGTTACGCATGTATGCCGAGCATAAGGGCTGGGAGTTGGGAGGGTTTCGTGTGGAGCTTATTTTTCTGAAGGATGCGGGAGGTAATGCCCGTATTGATCGCATCCTTCATTCAACGGGAGCATTGGATGAGGCTCAATGGGCGCGGTTGCTTGAGGTTGCCGAAAAAACTCCGGTAACTTTGACTATTAAGACAGGCACGTCGATTTCGACTCGTCGCCAGTCCTGACTGTTGAGGCAGCAGATCATGAGCGACCGTATTCGCAGTGGTGAGTTGGAAATCGCAAAAGAGCTGTATGACCTGGTGGTGAATGACATCGCCCCGGGCACCGGCATCGAAGGGGATGCGTTCTGGGCCTCCTTCGAGCAGGTCGTGGCGGAACTCGCCCCCAAGAACCGCGCCCTGCTGGAAAAGCGCGATGCTATCCAGGCCAAAATCGACGCCTGGCACGCCGCCAACCCCGGCTTTGACTTTGCCGCCTACAAGGCCTTCCTGACCGAGATCGGCTACCTGCTGCCCGAAGGCCCGGACTTCAGCATCAGCACCGAGAACGTGGACGCCGAGATCGCCCACATCGCCGGTCCGCAGCTGGTGGTGCCGGTCAAGAATGCCCGCTATGCCCTCAATGCCGCCAACGCCCGCTGGGGCTCGCTCTATGACGCCCTCTACGGCACCGACGTCATCTCCGACGAAGGCGGCGCCGAGAAGGGCAAGGGCTACAACCCCGTGCGCGGCAACAAGGTCATCGCCTATGCCCGCGACTTCCTCGACACGGCAGCGCCGCTCGCCACCGGCTCGCACAAGGACTCCACCAACTACGCCATTGCCAATGGCCAACTCGTGGTCACCCTGAAAGACGGCGCCACCACCGGCCTCAAGGAGCCGGGCAAGTTCGTGGGCTACACCGGCGATGTTGCCGCGCCCGCCAGCCTGCTGCTCAAGAACAACAACCTGCACGTCGAAATCGTCATCGACGCCACCAGCCCGGTGGGCAAGACCGACCCGGCCGGCGTGAAAGACGTGGTGCTCGAAGCCGCCATCACCACCATCCAGGACTGCGAAGACTCCGTGGCGGCCGTGGACGCCGAAGACAAGGTCGAGGTCTACAAGAACTGGTTGGGCCTGATGAAGGGCACGCTCGAAGAATCCTTTGAGAAGGGCGGCAAGACCATGACCCGCCGCATGGTCGGCGACCGCAACTTCACCGCGCCCGACGGCAGCAGCTTCACCCTGCATGGCCGCTCCCTGCTGCTGGTGCGCAACGTCGGCCACCTCATGACCAACCCCGCCGTGCTCTACAAGGGTGAAGAAGTGCCCGAAGGCATCATGGATGCCCTCGTCACCGTGCTCATCGCCAAGCATGACCTGCTCGGCACCGGCAAGCTGCGCAACTCCCGCGCCGGCTCGGTGAACATCGTCAAGCCCAAGATGCACGGCCCCGAAGAAGTCGCCTTTGCCGTGGAGCTGTTCGGCCGCGTGGAAGACGTGCTCGGCCTCCAGCGCAACACCATCAAGATCGGCATCATGGACGAGGAGCGCCGGACGACAGTGAACCTGAAGGAGTGCATCCGCGCCGCCCGGGAACGCGTGATCTTCATCAACACCGGTTTCCTCGACCGCACCGGCGACGAAATGCACACTTCGATGTTGGCCGGCCCCATGGTGCGCAAGGCCGACATGAAGAAGTCCAAGTGGATTGCCGCCTACGAAAACTGGAACGTCGACATCGGCCTGGCCTGCGGCCTGCAGGGCAGGGCGCAGATCGGCAAGGGCATGTGGGCCATGCCCGACCTGATGAAGGACATGGTCGAGCAGAAGATCGCCCACCCCCTGGCCGGCGCCAACACCGCCTGGGTGCCATCGCCCACCGGCGCCACCCTGCACGCCATGCACTACCACATGGTGCTGGTGCAGGCGCGCCAGAACGAACTGAAGAGCCGCCCGCGCGCCAGCCTGGACGACATCCTCACGGTGCCCCTGGCCAGCAACCCCAGCTGGAGCGCCGAGGACATCAAGAATGAACTGGACAATAACTGCCAGGGCATCCTGGGCTACGTGGTGCGCTGGATCGACCACGGCGTCGGCTGCTCCAAGGTGCCCGACATCCACGATATCGGCCTGATGGAAGACCGCGCCACCCTGCGTATCTCCAGCCAGCACGTGGCCAACTGGCTGCACCATGGCATCTGCACCAAGGAGCAGGTGCTGGAAACGCTGAAGCGCATGGCCGCCGTGGTTGACGGCCAGAACGCCAGTGACCCGCAGTACAAGCCGATGGCGCCCAACTTTGAAGGCAATGTGGCCTTTGAAGCGGCTTGTGAGCTGGTGTTTGAAGGTCTGGTCCAGCCCAATGGCTATACCGAGCCGGTGCTGCATCGTCGTCGTGCTGATATAAAGAAAAGGGAAAAACCAATTTTTTAGTGTTTGGTTTTGTCGCCGACGGTCATTGCCACCGGCCAAATTTTCTCCCGGGATATTAATTTAAAAGGTCGGAACGAGGATTGGGGCAGTAGCTAATCGATCCGCCTTGGCGGAAATAGCCGACGTAAGCGGGCATCGTGTCACTGCTCCCTTCGGCAATTTGCTGGAATTCTAGCCGATAAATCAAGGTTGTCGCCCCTGATCGCAATTGAAGAAGGCGCGAATATGCTAAAAGGAGCTGAATCCTTAATGCTGAAGTTGACCAAAAGCACATAGCCTTTCAGGTGAGTCGGCTGTGGTGTGGTTCGGCGAGATTGCTGTGGTCACGTTAATCGATGGAGGTGTTTTATGATACACGTTAGAAAGTCGGAGGAAAGGGGACTTGCAGATCACGGGTGGCTGAAATCACGGCATACGTTCTCTTTTGCCGACTACTATGATGAAGCCCATATGGGTTTTGGTCCCCTTCGAGTGATTAATGAGGATCGAATTGAAGGTGGCACGGGCTTTGGGGCACATCATCACCGCGACATGGAAATCATCTCTTATGTGATTGAAGGGGCGCTTCAACACAAAGACTCAATGGGGAACTCAGCAATAATTCGTCCCGGTGATGTCCAGCGCATGAGTGCCGGATCCGGCATCCGTCACTCCGAATACAATGCAGACAGGGATGAGATTACACACTTCTTACAGATCTGGATTGTTCCTGAAAGCCTCGACATTGAGCCAAGCTACGGTCAGAAATCGTTCGAGAATGAGTTTGGATGTAGCGATCTGGTTCTCGTTGCTTCAAAATCTGGGCGCAATGGATCGATCACTCTAAACCAGGACGTCGATATGTATGTTGCACAAGCACAGGAGTCAGGTGAGAAGCATTTAAAGACCTATGTGCATCGCCACCTTTGGGTTCAGGTGATCAAGGGAGAAGTGCACGTTGAAGGGGTGGTGCTAAATGAAGGTGACGGAGCTGGAATTGAGAAAATTGAGTCCTTGCTTATTAAGTGGAATAAGGGATCAGAGTTTATCCTTTTTGATATGCCATGAACCAATACGCCGATACAATAAGCAGCTTGAGTCTACTTCTTTTGAACGTGCATCGCTCCCTTCTGGATTTTCAAAGGACGGTTCAAGAGGAGCTTGAGGAGAGGCAGCTTTCCGCTCTGGACGTGCTGAATATGGCGATCAACCATCCTGATTTTGAATGGCTGCGTGGAGTTTCGGCGATCATTGCTCAAATGAATGAGGCGGCGTTGGATAAGAAAAACCCGCCCTCAGAAGAATCAGTAAAGATCTTTGCCCGGCAGCTTCGGGAAGTTTTTATTGATTCCTCGCGACACATAAATTTCAAAAATAGACTGAAAGTTGCCTTGGCACGCGACCCGACGCTGCACCAGGAAATGGCAGAGCTTCGGCGTGCGTTGGAGAAACTGCGATGAAGGTGAAAGTAAGGTTTATTTTGGCTTTTTTTTCTGGGTCTTACGATGCTATGGGCTATGTTTTTATCATGGTTTGTAAAAGCGCCTCCCGGGCTTTATAAAGATTTATGTGCGCGCGTTTTTGCTGTAGCGACCAGGGCCTTTGAATAGCTTTTCGAGTCCTCGCGGGTGGGGTAGAGGGTATAAAAATGTGTCAGACCCTCATAACAATTCTTCGTGGCTGCCGGCCATCGGCCGGAGCATAATTTAAACATTGGGTGCTTTGTAGGTGCGGGGGTGACTATGGCTACAGTTCCCAATAATCCCCTGGACCAAGGGGCGACAGTTGTCATTACACACAGAGTACGTGCAGACAAGCACGCGGAATATGAGGCATGGCTGGATGAAATAGCACCACTTTGCAAAGCCGCCGAGGGCTATCTGGACTGGCATATTGTTCACCCAATTCCTGGGCTTACAGAGACATATACTGTCATTGTTCGATTCGATACGGCTGCGCATCTGCAGCAGTGGATGGACTCCCCAGTTCGAGCCAGACTGATTGAAAAGGTGCATCCGTTATTCGTTACAAGTGATGACTTTTTTGTCAGTAGCGGGCTGGATTTTTGGTTTACTCCGGGAGGGGCAAAAGCCAAGGTGCCGGTGCGCTGGAAGCAGTATCTTGTCACGTGGTCTGCAATATATCCCTTGGTGATCGGAGTTCCCCTTGTTATTAAGCCGATACTGCAGTTCTTTGGCGCTCCAGAGAATCATCTTTTGACCACGCTCGTCGTTACTGGGGCGGTGGTTTTTTTGATGGTTTATGTTGTTATGCCTAATTACACGAGGCTTATTAAGAGATGGCTATTCTCGTAACGATGAATTTCCAATTTCGTATCACTCTACGGGGCATTTAATAAGTTCATTGTCTTCTCGGTTTTTCAGTTGGGGAGATTTTCGAAAATAAAGTGGTAATAAGGAAAACGGCCTCTGACAAGACTTTTACTATAAATATGACAGTGCGGGTTCGCATGAGAATTCCGTGAAGGACTTCGTTTCGGCTTTTTTATTCACAGAAGTGATTGTGATGCTTGCTCAGTCAATGGACAACTTTCATAAGTCAAGCAGTAGAAACCCAAGAGGAATATTCCAGCTAAGGATGTCCGCATGAAGCAGGAAGACGAAAGGCTTGACGAGATGGGTATGTCTCGACGAAAGGTTCTAACTGCCGCAGCAGCAGTTGCCGCCATACCATTATTTTCCCCGCTCACCGCGATCGCAGAATCTGCGGTGCCGCAATCATCGCAAATGCAAGGAGTTGAAGCCATGACATTCGTAACGACTAAAGATGGTACAAATATCTTCTACAAGGATTGGGGGCCGAATGATGCCCAGCCTATCGTTTTTCATCACGGCTGGCCGCTAAGCTCGGACGACTGGGATGTGCAGATGCTGTTCTTCCTTGCCCAAGGCTATCGCGTTGTCGCCCATGATCGCCGCGGCCATGGACGCTCAAGCCAGGTCAGCGATGGTCACGACATGGATCACTATGCTGCTGATGCCGCGGCTGTTGCCGAACATCTCAATCTGAAGAATGCCGTCCATATCGGCCACTCGACCGGCGGCGGCGAAGTGGCCCGATATGTTGCCAAGTACGGCCAGCCTCAGGGTCGCGTTGCCAAGGCTGTTCTCGTCAGTGCTGTTCCGCCACTCATGATCAAGACGGCGAGCAATCCAGGTGGAACACCGATCGAAGTATTCGATGGCTTCCGTCAGGCGTTGGCCGTCAATCGGTCGCAGTTCTTTCTCGACGTGGCTTCTGGGCCGTTCTACGGCTTCAATCGGCCGGGCGCGAAGGTTTCGCAGGGCATCATCCAGAACTGGTGGCGTCAAGGCATGATGGGCAGTGCCAAAGCTCACTACGAGGGTATCAAGGCTTTCTCGGAAACCGATCAGACGGAAGATTTGAAAGCGATAACGGTTCCGACGCTTTGCATTCAAGGCGACGATGATCAGGTTGTGCCATACAAAGACGCCGTTGAACTACAGGCCAAGTTGATCAAGCACAGCAAGATCAAGGTTTATCCGGGCCTCTCCCACGGCATGCTGACGGTGAATGCAGACGTTATCAATGCTGATCTGCTCGCATTTATCCGCGGGTAAGTATCGTTGACGGGGCCTCGCAAAGCTGCGGGCCCCAGCATCTTGATTGCAAGATCGATCGACCGCTGATCCAGTTCCCGCCTTTTTTGCATTTATTGTCTGGTTTCAGAGCGTTGGAGCGCTGCTCTCAACTCGGAGGGTGTCCTCCCTTCCCATGTTCGGAAGGCTCGATAGAAAGAGTTCGAGTCCTCGTAGCCGAGCAGGAATGCCACTTCCGTGACATCCATCTCCGGCCGGTTGAGGTACTCGCGCGCTAGCTCCTGCCGAGCCTCAAGAAGCAACTTTCGGAAGGTTGCACCATTCTCAATGATTCGACGCTGCAAGGTCCGATCGCTCAACCCAAGCTCACGTGCCACGGCCGATATCTCCGGCCGGCTTCCCGCGAGCAGGCGTTTGAGAATCCATTTCACCTGCTCACTGATCGAGCTTTGCGCACGGCGCTCTGCAAGTGCGCGTTCGAGCTGCGGATTCAACATCTCCAGCAGCTCGCTGTTATAGGTGAGGAATGGCCGATCGAGATCGGTCGCGTGCAGGACGAGCGCATTCCGTCGCGCTCCGAACATGACCGGGCCCTTGAAATAGGCTTCGTGGAAGCCAGTCGCCTCTGCGCCGCGCTTTAGCTCGACCCTCTTCGCCGTAACCAAATGCCCTGTGCCGCGGCGACCAAGTTCAAGGAACGAGGCAAGGGCCGCGTCCGTCAGGAGGGGCGGCGTTTCTTCCTGCGCGTGAAGCCACACAGGCTCGATCACGCACTCGTCCTTGTTTACCCTGATTTGCAGTTCCTCGGGCGAACACAGTTGCTTGAAGCGAGCAAGGCGGGTGAGGGCATCCCGGTAGTCACGGGCGTAATACGCCGCCATAGTTGACGGTGGCCGATTGCCAACGTCGATCTGGGTGGCGATTTTCAGGCCAGCGGCCGGGTCAGCGGAGAGCTCGCCGACGGCACGCCAGAGTGCGAAGAACTGTGCCGTTGTAACGAGGTTCTGCCGGCCGTCGTAAACAGTCAGTGGCAAGCGAGCCTGGCTCAGCACCGCTGCCGGCGTAAGTCCGATCTTACCGAGCCCGATCCAAAAGGCGTTCGCTGCTTTGAAACGGTCTGGCACGTGGACTGTCATTTTTTCTCTCGCTGGCATTTCGTCTGGAAGCAATCGCGCCGCCAGGACATTCCTCGGTTTAGCCGATGATCGCTTTGGGTTCCAGGTATTCCTGCAGCCCGAAGATCCCGCCTTCACGACCGATCCCCGATTGTTTGAACCCACCGAAGGGAGCAAACGGATCGTGACTCAATGTGTTGATCAGGACACGGCCGGCGGCGAGTCTGCGTGCCACACGGCTGGCCCTTTCCGGGTCCGCCGAGCTTACATAGGCGATGAGGCCGAATTCGGTGTCATTGGCGATTTCAATGGCCTCGGCTTCCGTCCTGTATGTCAGTATCGACAAGACCGGCCCGAAGATTTCTTCCTTCGCGATACGCATCCCGCGGGTGACGTTGGCAAACACAGTGGGCCTGATGAAATTCCCACCTTCAAGTCCCTGGGGATGACCTTCCCCGCCAATGACGAGCTCTGCACCTTCCTCAATCCCCGACCTGATGTACTCCTGCACGCGCTGGTACTGCTTTGTGCTGGCCAGTGGGCCGAGGGTAACGTCCTTGTCCCTGGGATCGCCCATTTTGATTTTTTCGACGGCTGCCTTGGCCAATCGCTTCACTTCGTCAAGTCGGTCTTCCGGCACGATCAGACGCGAAGCCGCAATGCAGGCCTGCCCGTTATTCAGGTAGCAAGCGTTGATGGCCATCGGGATCGCCGTGGAAAGATCGGCGTCGTCCAGGATGATGTTGGGCGACTTGCCTCCGAGCTCCAGCGTCAGGCGCTTCATTGTGTCGAGGGCGTTTTTGGCGACCAGTTTTCCGATCTGTGTCGAACCGGTAAAAGCGATTTTCTGAATGTTGGGGCTTTTCGTCAACTCCGTCCCTACAACCTCGCCCAAGCCCGTCACTACATTGATGACGCCCGGAGGCACTCCGGCTTCATGAAAGGCGTCCATCAACACTTCCGTTTGCATAGCACTCATCTCGCTTGGCTTGATGACTACCGTGCATCCGGCAGCGATCGCCGGCGCCACCTTGATCGCGATCGAGCCGGCGCTCGAATTCCATGGCGTAAATATGCCGACCACGCCAGCCGGCTCCATCACGACCTTGGATGTGCCGACACTTTTGACCAGGTCGACATCTTCAAGGACTTTCCTGAAGTGCAGGAAAATGTTCGCCGCGAGGTTGTTGGAGCCCTTTGCACGGTCTTGCGGCGCGCCGTACTCCACGACCGTCGCTTCAACAAGTTGATCCATTCGCTTGGCTACGGTGTCGTGCAGCCGCTGCAGGATCTCCATCCGGTATTCCTTGCTACTTTGCGAAAAGGTGATGAAAGCCTCTTTCGCAGCACGGATGGCCTTTCGTGTGTCGATTTCGTCTGCCATGGTGACCTTGCCGATAACCTTGTTGTCGGTCGGGTTCACCAGATCGATGATCTGGGTTCCATGGAGAGTAACGAACTGGCCATTGATATAGGCGCGATCAAAGGCTCTTACGGGAGGCGTGGCTTTAAGTGTTTTCATTTGTGGCACCCTTCAAGAGGTTTCGGCTTTACCAAGGTCGCTGTGTCTGCCAGGACCCCAGTTCACAATTTCAGTGTGACTCCAGAGCGTGTTGGCGTAACTAGCAAAAGACGCCAATATTCTTGCGAAACCTGCCAAACGATACCAACCTTGTACGCTATGAACGTTCGGGCCCTGCTCACTTTTATTACGAAACGCACTTCAACTCAGAATCAATGCGATGATTGTGGGCAATGGTGTCGCTGCCGGGCCGGTGTTGGCGAGGATTCGAATCCCTATATGCCGATCATATCGGCATCATGCATTCCTCCCGTCAGAACCTGTCTTGGATGCACAGCAGTTGCCCCAGTCCTCCATGAGCCGTGCTCGTTTTGCGAGCAAGTCAATTCGCTGGTACGCCGGCCTCGCTATTTGCCCTCGTTAGAAACGAGGGTCGCCTGCTCCTCTGAGACCACCCGATGAACTCAGGAGAGCTGGCTGTGCAAGGCTGGCGCTACAAACTCGGAAAACGCCCTGAGCTTCGCGGAATGTCGGCGTTCAGGAGGAAAAACCAGCTGAATGGGCGTGTCGGGCGCCATCCAGTCCGGCATCAGGCGCTCTACCTCGCCACTGGCCAGTTCCTGCTCAAACAGCCAGCTGGGGGAGTTGCCGATGCCCATGCCGGCCAGAACGGCGGCGCGCATGACTTCGCTGCTATTGGTTTGCAGATTACCCTCCACGCGCACCGCTTTGATCGTCCCCGCTGGTTCCTGGGCTGTGGGACCGGCGGTAAAACTCCAGAGATTGCGATTGGCCATCCCGGTGTAAATCAGGCAGTTGTGCTGCGCCAGATCATCAGGGTGACGCAGTGGTGGCAACGCCGTGGGCAAGCCGCGCAGGTAATCGCGGTGCGCCAGCAGCATGCGCTGTGATGTGCCGACACGGCGGGCGACAAGTCCGCTGTCCACTTGCTCGCCGATACGTACCGCAACATCAATGCCCTGTTCCACCAGATCGATAAAGCCGTCATGCAGGCGCAGGTCCACCCTGATCTGCGGGTGCTTTGCCATAAAGCGCCTGACCAGGGGCATCAGCTTCATGCGGCCAAATCCCACCGATGCGGCAATCCGCAGCCAGCCGCGCAGCTCCAGCTCGCCCTGGCGCAGCTCAACCTCGGCCTCTTCGATTTCGGCCACCAGCCGCCGGGCCTGCTCGAAGTAACGCCCCCCGGACTCGGTCAGCGCCAGCGAGCGAGTTGTCCGCGTCAGCAGTGAAACACCCAGTTCCCGCTCCAGCGCCGCCACCTGCTTGCTGATAGCTCCCTGGCTGCTGCCGGCCTCCTGAGCCACGGCCGAAAAACTGCCCGACTCCACCACCCGCACAAAGGTCTTCATTGCGGCAAGCCGATCCATTTGTACACCCCACTCAGGTCACTATTAATTCCAGAATGGAATGAGTGATATCACTTAATGCCATCTAGTTCAAATCAAGGGAATCAATCAGAGTCTGCTTACACCAAGGCCGTAAGTGCAGGGCGACAAGCACCACGGCCTGTTACCCACCCAGCAGTCAATGCAGCAACTCAATACTGCAATTCAACAAAGGAAGGAAACCGCCATGAACGCCATCAATGTACCCACCCGCGAAGAAGTCAGCCCTGCCAACCAGGTGATTTTCGACAGCCTGAAAAAGAGCCTCGGCATGGTGCCCAATCTCTACGCCACGTTTGCCCATTCCGAACATGCCCTGGCCAGCTACCTGGCTTTCCAGAACGCCAGGAGCAGCATTACCGGCAAGGCGCGAGAAGTGGTCAATCTGGTCGTCAGCCAGGTCAATGGCTGCGAATATTGCCTGGCCGCTCACACCATGCTCGGCAAGATGCAGGGTTTCTCTGATGCGCAGATCGTGGAGATTCGTCGCGGCGGCGCCAGCTTTGATGCAAAGCTTGATGCCCTCGCGCGTCTCAGCCGTAATATCGTGGAAAGCCGGGGTCATGCCGATCAGGCGCTGGTGCAGGCCTTTTTTGCCGCAGGCTGGACCAAGGCCAATCTGGTCGACACCATTGTCGTTATTGGTGACAAGACCGTGAGCAACTACCTGCACGCCACGACCCTGGTCCCGGTGGATTTTCCGGCTGCGCCGCGCCTCGACTAGGGGATTGCGGCGGCGCCTTCCGGCTCGTTCCCGGGTTGTTGGACGTCACGGTTGAAGGCGCCGACGCCAGCGCCGATATATTTTCATGAGCCACGCTCAAACCGGATTCGGCGTACATTGGTAAAGCCGCTGGTGGGAATTACGGAGAGGGTGCGCAAGAAGTAGGGAGTCTGGCCCTGGCTTCTTGCGGGCTTCCGCAGACCATGGGTGCTTTGTTTAAGCGATGAATCTGCCTCTTATGATACGGTTGTGTTGTTGTAAGGCTTTACAACAGAGGGACTGCACTCAGCCGAACTGGCTGACGGCATGGCAGTAAAACCGCTTGCCGTGCGTATTCTGCCCCCCTGACCGCAATATCTCACGGCAGCTGATCATCGTGCATGTTGAGATTGGGCAGCATACTGAGATTGCTGATCCACTGGCTTTCACAGCAGTGCTACCACCCCCTCTGCCGTTGCCTTGGCCGACTGTGGGTTCTGGCCTGTCACCAGGCGGCCATCGACAACGACATTCGAGACGAAGGGAGGCAGGGCTTTTTCATGGAGCGCACCACGCTGCCACACGTGTCGATCTCGTTTTTGGCTCAAACGCCCAGTTCAGGGCTTTGGCAGAAGTTTATGGCAGCCCGGACGCGCAAGCGAAATTTGTCCACGACTTTGTGGCTGCCTGGAACAAGATGATGAATCTCGACCGCTTCGATCTGGCATGATCATTAGGGAGAGATCATGAGGGTTGGAAAATGAAAAAATGCCGATCGCAAGATCGGCATTTTTTTGCCCGTCGGTCGCCTGGCTTCCCGATATCACGGATGTCCATGTTCATTGCGTACCACACCTCAACTCAGAATCACTGTGATGATTGTGGGCGATCGGCAGGTGCAGCGGTCCCGGCCGATCCAGGCCCCCATTTTGCACCCAACTCCAGGCCTGATTGGCGGTGCGTTTCATTAAGTTCTCCGTCTCTGAAAAATTGAAGACAGATACGTCAATTGGGCAAAGCGGATCGACTATAGTGATTGCGGCATGTTCCGAATAGCGCTCAATGTCCCGATCCAGTTGGCGCATGCTTATCAGGTTCAAGGAGTGCATAGCCTTCGCGGCCATGCCCTTGGGCGGGGCCGGGGCATCGCAGGGAACACCGGTAGGCAGGACGATGACGCGCTCGGCACCCAGCCGCACGGCACAGGCAATGGGCGTGTTGTTGGCGATTCCACCGTCGACGAGATGGCGTCCCTCAATGACGACATGCGGAAAGACCACGGGGATCGCCGTGCTGGCGAGCAAGGCGTCCTCAAGTGGGCCTGACGACATGATTACCTCCTCTCCGCTCAAAGCATCTGTTGCTATGACATGCAAAGGAGTCCTGGCTTCACCGAAATCGCGTATGCGGAGGGAGCGGCGAATCAGAGCACGTAGCGCGGTCGCTTCAACAAGATAGTCACGGTGTGTCAGCAATGCACGGAGGCTGGTCATCCAGGAAATCGGGAAGATATCCTGCTTGCGTAATGATTTCCATAGTGCGGCCAGGTCTTCAACCCCCTGTAGCGTCGGGTTAGCCGCATAAAAGGCCCCGTTCAGGGCACCAACCGAGGAGCCCACGACCATATCGAAGTGCAAGCCGGCTCGGGTCAGCGCGTACAGCATACCGACTTGCACGGCTCCCAGGCTGCCGCCGCCACTGAGGACGAGAGCGGTTTTTGGTTGGTTCATGATGCCTCACCTTTGCTTTTTTTGGGGGGTTAGTAACGCCGGGTGACACTGACTTGCCCGAACGTCTGGATGGAATGAGGCCCGTCAAATATCTCGGTATTCCTCACCATCGCAAACTCGTAGCCCCATAGCCCGACGTTCCAGTCCACGCCGCCCGACCAGGCCTGCTGCTCCCGTTCCAGCTTGAGGTCGGTTCTGTGTCCGCCAAATGTGTTGCCCTGAACGTAAATGGCGTTGGGCTGATAGCGTGCCATCACGGTTACGAAGAGATTGAAATTGCGGCCGGGAACTCCCGCCAGCGGGTTGATGTCACGGCCCGGCAAAAGCCCTGCGGTCGGGTAGCTGCGTAGCAGGTCCTGGCCGAAGCGGAGTGTCAGGTACTGGTCAGCAGTGCTTTCATACGTGCCAAGGCCGATCTCGGAGTTGGTGACCACATCGACGCCCCAGCGGCTGTCATCGAAATTTTGGTAGGCGGCCCGCCAGCGGCGCGCTGCCCCTGCTTTGAAAACAGGCTCATTGTCCAGCTGGGTGTTCCAGCCCTGGGGCTGTTGCGAGCCCGTAATGGAGTGGATGCCTTTTTGCAGGTATTCGGCACCTGACAAGGGGCCCACCATGCCGAGCAGCAGGTAGGCGCGGTCTGCAGTATTTTCGCCAATCGCGTGCAGCGTGCCCTGCCAGTACAACATGCCTGAATAGGGCAAGTCAGTAGGGTCAGGAGTTTTGCGCGACAGATCTTGCGGCGTGTATACCATTTCACCGACTTTGTACGACACGGCCTTTAGCGTGCCGGGCTCGTCGTTAAGCCAGAGCGGTTTGGCAGCGGCTGCTATCCAGGCCGGTGCCAATTTGTCATAGGAGTCGGAAAGCCCCTTGCTCCAGTCGAGTTGGGAGCCGCCCGTATAGCCGTAGTCGCGGCCAGAAAACAGATCATCTTCAAACGTGAAATTGAAGTAGGAGTCCAGTGCCAGCGCCTGGGTGCTGCCAAGCAGAAGAACCAGCGCCAGCACCCTGCGATTGATTTTCGTGTTCGTTGTGATGTCCATGGTGATAACCCCCTTGTGGGAGAGCCCTGGTCGTCACCGACGGTTTCCAGGGCTCCTTAACGCACCGCATCAGCCACCAAAGCCGCCGAAGCGATAGTCGACAGTGATGGCGAAGTTGTTGTTTTCGAGACTGGTGCCATCCTTGCTCGCCCGCTCGTCGGTCCATTCGGTGCCCACCGACAGGTGCGGAGCCACGGCGTAGGACACGCCCACACCACCGTGAAAGGTGTTGCGATCAAGGCTTTTGGCCGCGTCGATACCGGTGACATAGGCGTCGCCCAGCTTGGCGTAGATGAGCCACTTGTTGATCGGCGTGCCCAGGATCAGATCGGCGCCGGAGACCTGGCTGCCGAACTTGGTGGTGATGCCATTGCTGGCGCTGTGATTGACGGAGTCGTTGTAGTCGTAGAAGGCGGAAACCCCCACGATCTGACCGAACACCTTCCAGTTGTAGCCAGCTTCCACGCCAGTGGAAGCGGCATTCTTGCGGTCGGTGGCATAATCACCCGTGCTGCGGGTGCTGTTGTCGCCGGCCTTGAGGCCAGCAAAGCCACCGGTAAAGTCATCCGCGTGTGCGGACAGTGTGCCGACGGATATCGCCAGGACAGCGGCGGCGATAATGGACTGCTTGATGTTGGACTTCTTCATGATTGACACCTCTTTGATATGTGGCGTATGGCCACGGACTTTTACCAAGCAGCGCGATGGCATCGGCAGGTATGCCGGTGTTTCGGGCTGCTCACACTTGCTCTTTACATTTGCCCGCCAGATTCCAGGCGTGCGGGTTATGCAGCCAGGTTCAGGCTGCCAGCCGCTTGATTTCAGCGGTGGCCTGGGCCAGCGCTTTTTCCTTTGCTTCGGGATTGACGTTGAGACCCTCGGCATAAATGAACTCGACGTTCTGGATGCCGATGAAATTGAGGAAGTCGCGCACGTAGGGTGTCTGGCTGTCGCGGGGCGTACCCTGGTAGTAGCCGCCACGGGTTGCCAGCACATAAACCTTGCGGTCGCCCACAAGGCCGACAGGCCCTTCGGCGGTGTAGCGGAAGGTCACACCGGCGCGGGCCAGATGATCGAAATAGGACTTGAGTTGGGAAGGGATGCCGAAGTTGTACATGGGCAGGCCAAGTACGATGATGTCGGCAGCCTTGATTTCGGCAATCAGCGCGTCGGACTCATCAATGACAGCTTGCTGGTCGGCGGTACGGCTTTCGGGAGCGGAAAACAGGGCACCGACGCGGACGCCATCAAGATGGGGCAGGGGGGACTTCACCAGGTCACGTTCGATGACATGGCTGTCGGGGTGGCTGTGGTACAGATTGTCGATAAAGCTGTCGACCAGCTTGGTGGAATTGCCGGCATCGGCAAACAGGCTGGTGGTCAGGCGCAGGATGGTGGTCATGGTGATCTCCGTGGTTGTGTTGAACCGGTGATCACTATTTAAGTATTGTTTAATTCGATAAAATAGCGCAATAATTCTGTTGTTTTGATCTATATATTCGATATATGAGCGATGATATATGACACATCGAGTCTCATTGGAGCAGTGGAGTGCCCTCATCGCTGTGGTGGAGGCAGGCGGCTATGCCCAGGCCGCTGAACGGCTGCACAAATCGCAGTCGACGGTGACCTATGCCGTGCAAACGCTGGAGTCACAGCTGGACATCAAGGTGTTCCAGATCGAGGGCCGCAAGGCGAAGCTGACGGATGTCGGCAAGGTGCTTTACCAGCGCGCCAAAGCCCTGGTGGAGGAGGCCGAGGGTCTGGAACACGCCTCGAAGCACCTTGCCGCCGGTTGGGAGCCGGAGATACGGATTGCTGTTGAAATTATTTTCCCCACTTGGTTATTGCTCAAGGCATTTGAACGCTTTGCCACCGAGCAACCGCTGATTCGGCTACAGCTTTTTGAAACGGTTCTTGGCGGAACTGAGGAGGCGCTGGTGGAACGCCGGGTGGATTTCGCCATCACTGGCCGCCTGCCTCCCGGCATGATCGGCGACCCCATCCTGCGCGAGTGTTTTATTGCGGCCGCTCACCCAGAGCATCCCTTGCATAAACTGGGACGAGCATTAACGCTGCAGGATTTGCGCAAGCACCGCCAGCTGGTGGTGCGTGATTCCGCCGTCACGAAGGTGCTGGATACGGTAATCTGGCTGGGAGCAGAGCAACGCTGGACGGTCAGCCACAAAGCCACCGCCATCGCCGCCGCTTGCGCGGGACTGGGGTTTGCCTGGTTTCCCGAGCATACGATCCAGTCCGAGTTGGTGAGCGGCCAACTCAAGCCCCTGCCTTTGCGGGAAGGGGGCGAGCGTTTTGGAGAGATGTACCTGATCTTCAAGGATCGTGATTATGCGGGGCCGGGAGCATTGAGGCTTGCCGAGATTATCCGTGACACCCTGACACAGCACTCTTTGACCAGCGGTGAAGTATCTGCGGAGAATATCAATGCAGCTGATCAGGACTCGCCCTCTTCGGGGAATACGCCCTGACACATTGAGGCCGACATTTGGGCCTACAGCAAGCCCAACTGTGCCGCCTTCAATGTCGCGGCCGCACGCGTAGAATACTCCAGCTTGCGGAATACGCTTTCGACATGGGTGCGTACCGTTATTGCTTGTTCCGGTGAAAAGCGCCACTGATTCCAGTCTCAAACCCGCCACCCGTTCCGGCGACAAACCCACCAGAGATTCACGACAAAAAGCTTTCGGCACGCACTATTCGGTGCCCCCAAAGGACCAGCAGGCATTGACCGTGGCGGCGATGCCGTCCTGCCTCCGTAGTCAAGCAAAATAGGTAAACTTGTGTCAGGCTGGCCTGGGCTCCCGCTATATGGGCGCCGATGACTATCAGGGCTGGCGGGAAGGCACTGCGATCACCGGACCCGGCTATAGCAGGCGCTGATGCAGGTCGCCGTGCAGCCATGCTGTGCCCACAATCGTCCTGACCCTGGAACGCATGTCCACCTACAAAAACGTCACTACCGACGCCGGCATCTTTCTCTGGATGACCTACCAGGCCATGAGCCAGGCCGGCCTGGATTGCGCCGCTATCTTCGCCAGCGTGGGCATGTACTACGGCGCCTGGAATTACTGGTCCGTACATGCGAAATGTCATCTGGACCCAGAATACGCCCGCAGGCGCATTTGCTCCCGGAACGGGTGGTGCTTTTGGAGCGGACTACGCAGTTACTGAATTACTTTTGTAGCGGCTCGCTCCGATCAGGGACGCGTGGCAACTACCAAACCCTCATTCCGCCATCGACGACGATGTCAACACCGGTGACATAGGAGCTGTCGTCAGAGGCGAGGAACAGCGCAACATTCGCCACTTCCTCCGGCCTGCCAAGGCGTCCCAGCAGGGTCTTGCCCAGCATATACCCTGCCCATTGCGGGTCTTTCAGCTGCTCCCTTGTCTGGTTGGTTTCGATTACGCCCGGTGAAATCGAGTTGGCGCGTATGCCGTGTTCACGACCCTCCATCGCCAGCTGGCGTGTCATGCCGATGATGCCGGCCTTGGCCGTGGTATGGGCAAGGGAGCCCAGGCCTTTGAAGCTCATCAGTGCGGTCAGCGATGCCGTGTTCACGACCACCCCGTGGCTCGCCTTCAGATGTGGCCACGCTGCCCGGGTCAGATAAAAAACGAGATCGACTTCTTCGCGGCGATTCCGGTCCCACTCCTCGTCAGAGATATCCTCGATCCAGTTGAAATAGGCCATCGCGGCATTGTTGAAGAGCACATCGATTCGTCCGAAAGTCTGTAGGGCCAGGTCGACCAGGGCCTGACAGTCGGCTGGTTTGCTAAGGTCGCAAGGATGGAGGGACACCATCTGCCCGCCGGCGGCGCGAACTGCCGCTACTGTGGCTTCGGCGTCTTCCGTATAAAGCCCGCACCCGACAACGAGCGCACCCTCGCTGGCAAACAGCAGGGCTGCTGCACGCCCCATGCTGCCACCGGTGCCGGTGATGATGCATACTTTTCCAGCCAGTCTCTTGGACATTTCAAATGCTCCTCTTCAAGCGGTGATGGGGTGGTGTTCGTGTCGTAACTCAACGCGGATCGATTTTCATGTTACGACACGTGCCAGGGCCGAATCGTGATCACGTCCCCCGGCGAGTCGGATGCAGCTATCGGCGTTACTCTTGCGCCAGTTGTCGATACTCACTTGCCAGACGCTATAGGCGGCCAGCAGCAGGAAGGCTCCGGCAATCGATACATTCTTCAAGAACAGGATCATCTGTGTCTGATCGGCAAAGTTGGTGTGGAAAATGACGCCCATGAGCAGCGTGAATCCACCCAATAAAAACGCCACGACGTGCGTTTTCAAACTGGCAATGATGCGCTGCGAACCACCCAACTCGGTCAGGATGAACAAGGGCAGCAGGGCGAGGGGCACACCTGCGGCATACATGTAGTTTGCAGTACCCGCAATTTTTCCGATCATTCCGGCGCTGGAACGCAGGAGCGCGCCCGAAAGCAGAGTCCGATTGCCTGTTCTTGAGCCCCTGTGGGCCATATTCTGCCGGGATACGCCGGCTTTAACGGATTGGCTGCCCGTGCTTATTGACGTAGTTGTAGACATGACGGTTCTCCTCGTGGGAGTCGGTTGGCCGGTGTCGCAAATGCCCCTTGGCTCTCAGCTACTGGCAGATACGACCCTTGTGGGATTCGATAAGCCTTAATTTAATATCCATTTGTTGGATGAAAAAGCTCATATTCTTGTGGATAACAATCTGTTTATTAGATGTATTTGGACGGACTGATGAAGGGCAAGCTGCCTGAGCTTTGTTGGCAGAACTTTGCTACGGCAGTGCCAGAAAATTTACGGGTTTGCAGCAGTCAGCGGCTTGACACTTTCTGACCTTCCGGTAGCGGGTGATGGCAAATAGGGCTGTCGCTCCGTATTTTTTGAAAGCAGGACGGCATCCCCAGCAGCGCTAGCAGAAGGTGGTGCGTCGTCCGATGCCTCGTCGAGAAAGGGATCAACAATTTTTCCGTCGCTGAGTTCAAAGTCCCGGTGCTGTAGATAGGCGTCCCGGATGAAAAGGTATCTGTCACCTTGAACGATGCCCTCAACGGGTATCAATTCGGCGCGATCACTGATTCCGTTGGTTGCCACCAAGGTTAAATCGGCTGTCGTGCTCAAATGCGAGGTCAGGGGATTGTCGTACCAGTCGGCGCCGCGGCCGCCAACGTCCCGTACCGTGCTTGGGCCCAGCAGCGGTAGTACGAGATAGGGACCGGAGCCTACTCCCCAGGTGCCCAAGGTCAGTCCGAAGTCCTCCCGGTGCGTGGTGAGTTTTGCGTGAGAAGCGACATCGATCAGGCCGGCGACGCCAACGGTAGTATTGATGACAAAGCGTCCCGTGTCGCCAATGGCATAACGTACTTTGCCCTGAAGCAGTTGATTCAGAATCGTTATTGGCTCGTGCAGATTGTCAAAAAAATTGCTGACACCCTTCACGACAAACGTGGGGGAGATACGAAGATAGAAGGAGGCTACAGGCTTTAGCAAATGCCTGTCGAGAGAGTCATTAAAGCCAAATATCTTGCGATTAAACCCTTCCCAGGGGTCTGGGTTCGGTTTTGGCGGCTGCTCTGCGTGTGCAAATGAAGACATTGCAAGCAGCAATATGAGCAACCAACCGCCCCAATGGTTTTTCCTTGAGGGGGCGAGCTGCATTTTGCTGCTTTCGATATGATTCACTTTTATATACTCGCATTAAATGAGGCCGTTTATCTGGCAGATATAGTCACTCTTGGAACGGATACTGCTAACCATTGACTTTTTGATCGAGGTTAAAGAAAAGGGTGGAAGCGCTGACCTGACTCAAGGTGGCGATCAGGTCAGCATTCCGCATGAAGCGTCGCTGTGCGGTGCATGGACGGTAGTCGCATCAAAGCCTGACAAAGCCGGCCCCGGTCAAAGGGCCGAAGGGCAGGGATGCCAGCGGGCCGCCGACATCCAGCGCACCCAGGTCAACCGCGACAAATCCCGTTTGCTCGATCAGCGAGCGGACGGCTGACTTCGCATCCGCGTCATCGCCCGAATAAAACAGCACGCGCCGCCCGGCAAAGACTTCCGGCTCCGTCAGCACCCGCACGTCGAGATGATTGAAAGCCTTGACGAGGCGGGCACCGGGGAGCAGATCCTGCACGACGCTGCTGGAATGCCGGCCTGCGAGATCGACAGCCTTGATGCCGTAAGCGGCCAGTGGATTGGCCGGATCATTGGCCTCCGGGGACCCGGGGGCTATCCATTCGACGGGATTGGTCGCATCGACGACGATGCGCCCCTTCCAGTTGGGCAACCCGCCCAGTACAGGCTTCAGGTCTACCCAGCGCAGGGCGAGGAAAACGATGTCGGCCTTGGCGGCTTCCGCCGTGGTGCCAGCCTTGATGGTCGGGCCGAGTTCCTTGACCAGCCCGGCGAGGGACTCCGGGCCCCGGCTGTTGGAAATCGTGGCTGCTATGCCGGCCTTTGCGAAGGCGCGGGCCAGGTTTGAACCCAGCGCGCCCGCGCCAATAATGCCAATATTCATGATGTTTGACTCCTGACTCAGTGGGTTCGGCTCAGGGCGCCGTGGCCATGCCGTGTTTCAATAAAGCGGTGAATCCAGGGGCGATATGAATGCTGTGGAAGGCTTGTGGCGCTCGCCCCCGGCGCCACGCCCCGGCATTACTTTTTTTTCCAGTTGTCCACGCTCAGCGGGCCTGCGCCATGAGCCACCAGCAGCAGGAAACCGCCGGCGATCGACACGTTCTTCCAGAAATTGATCAGTTGCATCTGGTCGGCGAAGTTGTGGTGGAAGATAAGGCCCGTGAGCAGGGCATAGCCGGCGATCAGAAAAGCCACGACACGGGTTTGCCAGCCCGCGATGATGGCGAGGGCGCCGCCCACTTCAGTCAGGATGACGAGCGGCAGCAGGGCACCGGGCACGCCCATGGCGTGCATATAGCCGGCGGTAGCGCTATAGCCACCGATCTTGCTCACGCCGGAGAGGAGGAAGAGCAGTGAAAGCAGGACCCGGCCACCCAGATCACCGTACTTGGCGACGGCGCCCTGGATGGTTTCACTGGTGTAAACGGATTTGACGCTGGTGGTGCTTGAGGTAGTAGCAGACATGACAGTTCTCCTTGGGAGAGTGGGTGGGGTTGGGTACTACAAACGTCCGTCGGCCTTCAGCTGCTGGCCGATACGACGGATCTCTGCCTCGCCACGGGCGAGGGCCTCCGGGCTGGTGTGGACCGAGTAGTAGCCCAGCGCCAGGGGATAGGGGTGCGGTACGGCGGTACCGACGACGAACGAGGTAAAGCCTTTGGCTACGACCTCGATGGGATTGGCCGAGTCGTCGAAGATGGCAAGCTCACCGCTGGCCACGCTTGCTCCGGCATCGAGCCCGCCCTGATCGACGGCCAGCCAGGCCACGCGGTGATCGGCTGGCGGCTGGTAGACCCAGCGCTGCCCGTCGTGCAGGCGAACGTGGAAGTAGTGAATGCCTTCCGGCGCGCGGAGGACGCTCCGGGCCGAGCCATATTGACCCACCAGCACCCGTACGGGGCCATCCTGCTGGACGTTGGCTGAGGTGAGGTATTGACTCTCGGCTGGAGAGTTTTCCAGGGCGGGCGGCAGCGCCACCCAGAGCTGGAAGGCACGGAGCGGTGTGGCGCCGCTGATGCCGCCCTTGTGCCAGACCCCGCCACCGGCACGCATCCACTCGATACCGCCGGCAAGAATCTCACCGGCTTTGCCCGTGGTTTCCTCGTAGAAGGCGGTGCCCTGAAGCACCGTTGTCAGCGTGGCAATGCCGGAGTGCGGGTGAAAATCGAACAGCGTCTTGGCATTCGGCGCGACTACGACATGGTCGAGAAAGACAAAGGGCTTGATCAGTTCACCGAGGTCGGAGGGTGAAACCAGCCGGGTCACCGGACCATGGCGACGACCAGAAGTCTGGTGGACAATCTGGCGGGTGGCGGGCATGGTCTGCAGGGCGGTGTTCATGAGCAGCTCCTGGTGAAGTTCGGATTCTGCTCAGATTATTATCGACTGATCAGATATAAAAGTTCAAAAAACTGCCAATAAAGATCAGTTTATTGAATTAATATCCATGCTGACGGGGGAGGGCAGGGTGCGTATTCCACTGGAACCAGGCCACCTGCCGGCATCTGCGCAGCCCGCTGGAAGAAAGCCATTTTCTCCCTGACGTTACGGCTTGCACACTTAAAAACCGTGTTCAAAAGACCCCGTATCGTGCTTCTGGCAAGGTGGCCCGAGTGCCAATCCGACGGGTCTTGCAGCCCATCGTATTTTAAATTATGCTTGAGTAAGCACTCATTTAATGTACCGAATTCTGAGGTTTATGGCCCGTCCCCGTAGTGAAGACAAGCGCAATGCCATTCTGGCGGTGGCCATCGAGGTATTCGCGGAGCAGGGCGTCAGTGCCCCTACCGCCAAGATCGCCAAGCTTGCCGGGGTGGCCGAGGGAACCCTGTTCACCTACTTCAGCACCAAGGACGAGTTGCTGAACGCGCTCTATCTGGAACTGAAGACGGAAGTCCGGGAGGCGGTCATCGCATCCAGTCTCAAGGGCAAGACCCCGAGGCATATTCTGGCTCACACATGGCAGAGTTACGTTAACTGGGGTGTGGGCAATCCGAAAAAGCGCAAGGTAGTGGCACAACTCGGGGTGTCAGGGCGGATTACGGAGGCTAACAAGGTCAAGGCCCTGGAGGGCTTTTACGAGGTCAGCGACCTGGTTACAGCCAGCACCACCAACGCCAGCCTGCGTGAGTTCACTTCAGGTTTCGGGCTCGGCATCATGGGCTCGCTGGCGGAAACCACGATGGACTTCATGGCCCAGTTTCCGGAAGACGCACAGCGCTATGTTGATGCCGGGTTCGAGGCATTCTGGAATGTCATTACGGGATAGGTATTTTTGCTCATTAAATGAGTGCCTAGATACTCATTTAATGAGCCCATGCAAAAGAGGTGTAAGGTGAAGGTGATCATATTTGGCGCCAGCGGCATGGTGGGTCAGGGCGTTTTACGCGAGTGTCTGCTGGCCGGTGACATCGAGCAGGTGCTGACTGTCGGTCGCAGCCCTGGCACTGGCCGGGATTCCAGGCTGCACGATTTGACCTTGCCGGACATGATGAACTACGCCGGGCTGGATGCCCAATTACAGGGCTTTGACGCCTGTTTCTTTTGCCTGGGTGTCTCGTCCTCCGGGCTGACGGAAGCGGCGTACAGCCAGCTTAGCTATGAGCTAACGATGGCCGCCGCGCAAGCCCTGGCGCGCCTGAATCCGCAGATGACATTCATCTATGTCTCCGGGGCGGGTACCGACAGCACCGAGCAGGGTCCAGTCATGTGGGCGCGGGTGAAGGGGCGCACCGAAAACGCTCTGCTGCGCCTGCCTTTCAAGGCGATCTATCTATTCCGGCCCGGTGTGATTCAGCCCTTGCACGGGGCGCGCTCGAAGACGGCGTCATACCGGCTTTTCTACATGTTAGCCAGGCCCGTGCTACCCCTTTTTCGGGCCCTGCTGCCAAATCTGGTGCTGACGACTGAAAGCATCGGGCGCGCGATGCTGGTGGCGGCCCGAAAGGGAGCCCCAAAGGCTGTATTGGAGGCAGCGGACATCAATGCACTGGCACGGACTGGATAGCAAAGGCGGCGGCGCCAGATTGTGGCGTGAGAATTCAGGTGATGAATTGTTTGATGCTGCCAGGCAGGAATTGCCTGCAGAAGAGTTTTATCAGTTCCCGTCCGGATTTCCAGATATTGCAGGGAGTTAAACATGTATCGCATTCGTCCCTTGAGCGCCATCGGTACCGATAGCAGTGCAGCCACTCGCAAGGCGCTTGTTGATGCGGCAACACCGCTGTTCACCCGGCTGGGCTTTGAGGCTGTCCGTACCCGTGATATTGCCAGGAAGGCAAAAGCCAACGTGTCAGCCATCAACTACCACTTTGGCAGCAAGATGGGGCTTTACGAGGCCGTTATCAGGCGCCAGACGGAGCAATTGAGTCCTGAGCCATCGCTCAGGGCAGGAGAGATCGGCGCCGCTAATGCGCATTCACAATAGTGACACGGATATGAGTTCGAGGTGATCGTATGCCTCGGCATGCACGAGCCACGGGCGGAAATGTGTGGCAGGGGGCTTCCATGCCGATCCTGACAAACTGAGACAATTATTGAGGCAAGGTATGCAATATGAGAAAACATACTGAGTTAACGTCACAAGAGGCCGCCGACAGGCTCGCCATTCGAGAGTTGATTGATGCCGATGCATATTGTGCCGATTGGCGCGATGCCGAAGGGCAGTGGCGGTATGGTGTTGGAGGCTCAGGTGATCGTCGTTCTGAATGAGCGCAGAAGGCGATTGTCGGTTCACTTTCCTGGCACGGCAAAAATTCGCAATATTGACCATGAGGATTGATGACCACCAACACCTTGGTGGTGTCTCGGTGAAGTCCATGGCGCCAACAGAAAAACAGGAAGGATACATTGTCATCACCCGGTTACGGTATGCCTACCTATCCCTGGTAATCTGAAAAATTGCTCACCTGGCTTTCCGGAAAAATAACAAATAGCCGATGGAAGTGGAGTGCTGACAACAGGGTGCCCACAAAATAAAGACATTTCTCGGGAATGCTTCCGCTTTAATCCAGTGACCCAATGAGTGGGTACTGTTGTTCCGGTTTCTCTGTGGTGCGACAGGAACATCTGATATGACGGAGCGAAAATCATGCTGAAATCACACTATGTTGTCAGACCGCTGTTGATGGCAGGTCTCCTCATGGCCGGGGCTGCCCATGCCGCCGGCGGCAGCCTCAGCCTGTCGACGGGCCTGGGCTCCACGCCGCCTTCGGTGGTGGGCAAGGTCGAGGGCGGTGTCTCGGGGTTCGGGGCGTCTACGCTGGGGCAGGGCAGCCTGGCGGGGTCAACGCAGGGTGGCTCCGGGTCCGGGAGCGTGCAGGGAACCCTGCCCGGTGGTAGCGGTGGTTCCGCCTCCTTTGGCTCGTCGGTGACTGCGCCGGCCCTGCCTTCTCCCCCCTCGCTGCCATCCCCGCCAAGTTTGCCGAGCGTTCCTGCCCTGCCCTGAGGTTTAAGAGCCTGTTTATTAACAAGGCCCAAAAATACCCGAGTATTTGATATAATTTGGTCATGGATAAGATCGATGGACGGCGCTTAAAGCCGGAAGGGCGCGAACAATTACGTCGCATGGTGATTCGACTTCGTCAGCA
>Ga0302197_10000572_pt1 | contig 37133 bp, 35 predicted proteins | sample II_Bog_N2_1_FD_193526 | JGI IMG/M metagenome (GOLD analysis project Ga0302197, IMG submission 193526) | Peat permafrost microbial communities from Stordalen Mire near Abisko, Sweden - II_Bog_N2_1 | ecosystem: Environmental > Terrestrial > Soil > Wetlands > Peat | place: Sweden: Abisko... | reverse complement strand
GGGTATAAATTCGCGAATGATGAGGCGGGGTGTTTGGGCGATGGTGTGCATGATATTCAAATTTAAAAATTTCCCCTTTGTCATTCTGAACGGAGTGAAGAATCTTTTTCGAAATGCAAAGCGGCTGTACAAGTTTTAGAAGATTTTTCGCTATCGCTCAAGAGATAGTTCTGCACTCCGTTCAGAATGACAAGGAAGGTTGGGCGAGGTTGTGCTTTTTTGTACATTTGCCGCATGGCATCCATCAAACCATCAACCCCCAAAGGCACCCGCGATTTTTCACCTACCGAAATGGTGAGGCGCAATTTTATTTTTGATACGATCAAAAGCGTTTTTCGCAAATATGGCTATCAGCAAATAGAAACGCCGGCGATGGAGAACCTAAGTACCTTGATGGGTAAATATGGCGATGAAGGGGATAAATTGATATTCAAGATATTGAATTCAGGTGATTTTTTAGCTAAAGCGGATGCCCAGAAATTGGCGGATAAAAACGCTCAAAGCCTAACATCTGAAATTTCCGAAAAAGCCCTTCGCTATGATTTAACGGTTCCTTTCGCCCGCTACGTGGTGATGCACCAGAACGAGATTACGTTCCCATTTAAGCGATTCCAGGTGCAACCGGTTTGGCGTGCCGACAGGCCTCAACGTGGCCGTTACCGTGAATTTTATCAGTGCGATGCAGATGTGGTAGGTTCACCATCGTTATTGAACGAGGCGGAATTTATCATGATATACGATGAAGCTTTAAGTAAGCTTGGTTTAAAGGATTTCACCATAAAAATTAACAACCGTAAAATACTTTCAGGCATAGCCGAGGTGATTGGTAAAGCGGATAACATTATCGACCTGACCGTAGCAATTGACAAGCTTGATAAGATCGGTTTGGATGGTGTGATCAAAGAATTGTTGGAAAAGGGCTTTAGTCCGGAAGATATTGAAAAGCTGAAACCGGTTATTTTGCTGGAAGGATCGAACAGCATTAAACTGGAAAGCCTGCGTGAAGCTTTAAAAGATTCCGCAACCGGTTTAAAGGGTTGCGATGAGATTGAAACTGTATTTACCTACATTGATAGCTGCAAGCTTCAAAACGCGACCCTGGAGTTGGATATTACCCTCGCTCGTGGATTGAACTATTATACGGGCGCTATCTTCGAAGTGAAAACCAACGAGGTTGCCATGGGCAGCATCGGCGGCGGCGGCAGATATGATGACCTTACCGGGATGTTTGGTTTAAAAGACTTGACCGGAGTCGGCATTTCTTTTGGTGCCGACCGTATTTATGATGTAATGGATGAGCTAAACCTCTTCCCTGCCGACGCCAACCAAACTACCAAAGTACTGATCTGCTGTTTTGATAGCGAAGGCGAAAAATATGCTTTGCCCTTACTACACGAGCTGCGCGCCAATAATATCAACGCGGAGCTATATCCCGCAGGCGCGAAAATCAAAAAGCAAATGGAGTACGCCAATAATAAGCATATCCCCTATACCGTATTAATCGGCAGCGATGAGATGCAAAGCGGGTTGTTAGCATTTAAAGATATGCACAGCGGTTTGCAAGAAAAACTGGATGCGAAAGAGATTGTTGAGAGGTTGAAGTAGCGCACCTGTCATTTTTAGCGCAGTGAAGAATCTGTAAAGTAGTTTACGGTACAGATTCTTCGTGCCTTATCACACCCTCCGCGCATGAGCTTGGATAACAAATAACCTACCCCTTCGCCCTCTCCGATAAAGAAAACCAATTCCCCGAATCATCTTTAAATATCGCCTCGACTTCTTCGTTGATACGTGCTTTAAATCCCAATTTATTTACAAAAACTCATGGGCTCTTTGTTGGTTAATTAGAAAGATGCTAACGTGATTCACGTTGGTGATCATGCTGATTTTTTTTGTAAAGTTCACCGGTTTTTTTCAATAAATAATATTAAAAGGCCCAATTTCCATAGGGCATAAGTGCAGTTGTGGTGTAACTAAGGCGAAAGAAACAATTAACCAAAGTGATATATTTAACTGCCACTAAAACAACATGATACAAAGTTCTATTAAACTGTAACAATAGTGTAATACAGCCCATTTTACGGCAACATTAAGCAGCTTTAACCGTAAAAAACCATTCTAATAATGAAGATGCGTATAGTCCTCCGTCTTTTACCATTTGTAATGCTTTTTGCGGCATGTTCCCCAAAAGGGCCGTACGTATTAAGCAACAAGGTATATCATAGGCAGGTGGATTCTATTAAAAAAATTATTGCCAAACGAGACCCTCTTTCGCTTAAAGATACCGCGGGTGTGGAGATCACTTCGGAGTTTATAGGAACGGTTAATTTTAATATCCGTAAGCCAAATTACGTTATCATTCACTTTACGGCTCAAGACAGTGTGGTGCAAACCCTCAAAACCTTTGCGCGCGCTAAAACACAGGTTAGCGCGCACTATGTCATCAGCCGCGACGGTAAGGTTTACCACATGCTGAACGATTACCTGCGTGCCTGGCATGCAGGGGTAAGCAAGTGGGGAAGTATTTCGGATATGAACAGTTGTTCCATCGGCATCGAGCTGGATAACAATGGCAGCGAACCTTTCCCAAAGGAACAAATCAATAGCCTGCTGATTTTGCTGGCGCGATTAAAGAAACTATATAATATACCGATAACTAACTTCCTGGGTCACCAGGACATAGCCCCCGGCCGCAAACCCGACCCGGGGCCTTACTTCCCCTGGAAGATATTGGCCGAGCATGGTTTTGGTTACTGGAGCGATGATGTACTGGAAGTACCACCCGATAGTTTCGACCCCGCTATCGCCCTGCGCCTGATGGGTTACGATACGCGCAACATAGAAGATGCCATAGTAGCCTTTAAACGCCACTTTGTACAAATTGACAATAGCCCACAACTCAGCCAGTTAGACCTGAATGTGTTGTATAATGTTTATAAAAAATATAGCGATTAACCCCCAAACCCCCTGAATGGGGAGTTTTATCGGCATTGCGCCCCTTGCAAATCAGCACCCCCTTCAGGGGGCAGGGGGGTTAATCATACCGATGATTCCCCAAATCATACTCCGATTGGCCGGAGATGAGTTTCTTTCGCTTTGCCACGTCTTCATCCAAATGATGATTATAAACCTCATCGGTAACGGCAACATCCCGCTCCTTATCTTTCTCAGCAAAATACATATTGGCTTCCGCCATTTTTGCTAACGCGACATCATAAGGCCCCTTAGGCGACATCAGCTTAACAAATACCGGCAAACACTCAAACAAAATAAACAACCAGCTGATAAATGTTTCGGCCAGGTAAGTATCCAGGTTACGGCTGCCATCATCATTGTAACCCAATTGCCCTAACGCCCAGTTACGGTCGGCAAAGCCGGCAATGTTGGCCAGGCTGTCCAGTTGGTGGTCGGAGAATAAACGCAGGGTGTTTAATCCTTCATAATCCTTGCGCTGGGCAAGATACTGGTCCATTTTATCCTGGTTTTGTGTTACCAGCTTTAAGCGGTCCTGCTTTTCCTGTAATACGCCTTCTTTTTGCTTGGCATAAGTGCCGTAACCTTTGATGCCTGATGTTTGGTTCGACTTATCGCCAAAAACCTCCTGATTCAATTGGTAGCGGGTGCGGTTAATGTCTTTAGTAAGGGAATCACTTTCCTTTTTATAATCGTTATCCTTCCCCAGCTCCATCGCGTATTTTTGGTTGTAGGTTTTCTCCAGCGTATCAATCTTGCGGTGCTGCCCTTTGATGTAAGCGTTTTTTAGCTTGTTACGAATTTCCTTATCAAATATTTTTAGTTCGATAGGGCGGGAGATCACCACCCCGATCATGATCGCCAGTAAAATACGGGGGGATGCTTGTAATATCTGCTGATTAGTGCTGCCTTCTTTGTTAATGCTTGACACGATGTACCTGTCCATGTTAAAAATGGCAGTACCCCATATCAATCCAAATAAAATAGCGAAACCGATGGCGAAATCGCCGCCGCTAAAAACAAAGTACATTGCATAACCGCCAGATAGCGAAGCAAACAAAGCCGTGAAAAAGATAGTAGCCCCAATACCCACATATTTATTGTGTTCGATAGGGTACTTTTTTAATGTATCTATATGCGCTCCTGAACAAAACCAGAAGAAGCGTGTAACTTTTCTCATTATATATTGTGTATTTTAAAGCAAACATATATGAAACGCTCTTAACAAGCGAATGTTACAAAATAATCGGTTAAATATTTAATACAGAAAAAGCTAACTTTGATTTTTATTAAAAAAATATCATGAAAGAAATAAGTGTACAGGAACTAAAAGAAATGCAGGATAGCAGCCAGGATTTTCAGCTTATTGATGTAAGGGAAGATTTTGAGTACGAAGTATCAAACCTGGGCGGTGTATCAATCCCCTTGGGTGGTGTTTTAATTGAGGCTAATAAAATAGCAAAAGATAAACCTGTAGTTATAATGTGCCGCAGTGGCAAACGCAGCGCGGCGGCTATAATGCAATTGGAGCAATTGGGTTATACCAACCTCTCAAACCTGCAAGGCGGCATATTAGCCTGGGCAGCTGAAATTGACCCAACCATTAGCGTATACTAAGCTATGATGTTTAAAAAAGCGATGCTAAATTTCATGTACAACATTGGCATCTTCGGAAGCCTTGCTGTTGGCTATATGGCATTCGACAGGAAAAGCTTTTATTTGGTTTTTCCTGCTATTTTTGCTCTTGTCTTTTTTGTGATGCAAAAAATAAAGCTCATGAAACAGATTAAAAACATGCCAAAACCCAAACAATAAACCCCAACCCAACCATGCTTATTGCAATTTTAGGTGTTATTATTCTTATTGTAGGAATAGTAATGAAACGCTCGCCCGAACCCGGCAGCCATTTTAGCGGCATTGTCACCATTGTAGGTGCCGTAGTTATCTTTTTAGGGCTGTCATTCTCAGCATTTAAAGTTATTGAGCCCGGCACAGTAGGTGTGCAAACCCTATTTGGCCAGGTACAAAACGATGTGTTGCCAAGTGGTTTGCATATCATTGATCCTTTAGTGGATGTAACGGTTTTCGATACCCGAACTCAAAACTATACCATGAGCGCTAAAAGCGGCGAAGGACAAGTAGAGGGCGATGATGCCATTCGTGTATTGTCAAGCGACGGATTAGAGGTTACGATCGACCTGTCCATTCTGTACAAAGTAACACCATCAAAAGCACCATACATTTACCAGAACATCGGTGTAGATTATGAAGACAAGATTGTTCGTCCGATAACCCGTACAGCCATCCGTGACAACGCGGTAAACTACCAGGCTGTTGACTTGTATTCTACAAAACGCGAAGAATTCCAGTTCAAAATCAACAAAACCATCAGCGATAACTTCGCTAAGAATGGTTTAGAAGTTCAGCAGATCCTGGTACGTAACATTACCTTACCTGCCACAGTTCGCGCCAGCATCGAATCAAAAATACAAGCCGAACAGGATGCCCAAAAAATGCAATTCGTTCTCCAAAAAGAACGCCAGGAAGCCGACCGTAAACGCGTAGAAGCACAAGGTATAGCCGATTACCAAAAGATCATCTCAACCGGCTTAACTGATAAACAATTGCAATACCAATCCATCTTAGCACAACAAGCCATCGCTACCTCGCCAAATGCCAAAATTATTATTATGGGAAGTGGTAAGGCTACGCCGATTATGTTGAACGATAAGTAGAATGGGATAATTTAACTATGAATGTCTTTAATTCTCTTCAAAATAAGATTAGTTATGCAATATCATATCTACTTATTGAAGCTTTGTTACTTTCAGTTGTAGAAACAGTTTCTCCAACAAACTTGGCCGGGCCAGGATTAGATATTCTATTTATATTATTTTACTTGATATTCACCCCAATACTTTTTTTCAAAACACTTATTAAAGCATTCAAAAACAAAAACTATTGGCTCCCATTAATATATTTGGGGGCTATAGTTTTTATTTTTGTCTTTAATATCTTCGCCTATAAACTCCGCCAATAAATTAGTAACTCATATCGTCTACGCTTACTAACTTAAAATGGAAACTAATAAATCGAATATTTAAGTTTGATATTATGAAAGAAATAAAAGACCATAGAGCACAGATCAATCAGTTATGCTACACACATGATGTGAGATCGTAATTTGCTTTTGGTTCCGTTGTTTCTTGCTCATTAAACTCAGATAGCGATATAGATTTAGTTGTTGATATTGATAACACCGATCCGCTCGTATATTCCGATAATTACTTTGCTCTAAAAACCCAACTTGAAAATATCTTAAAAAGACAAATCGATCTTTTAGAAAGTAACGCTGTTAAAAATCCTTTCCTAAAAAATCAAATAGACAATACGAAAGTGCTTGTTTATGGGAGATAATTAGAGGTTAAAAAAACACAAACCCTCCGTCAACCACAAACCGGCATCGTCTGGTTCGGATAGCATAAAAGAAGTAATAGCACTAACTTTCATAGAAGCAGGCGTAGCCGGCAATTTCTTTTGGTTACTTTTCTTTGACGGCCAAAGAAAAGTGACGCTTAGCGCAGCGATACCAGAGAAAGATAATTTGCGATACAGGTTTTCCGCTATCGCTTCAAAGAAATATTCTCGTTCAAATAATTTATTCTGTACCGCTCATTGCCGCGGGGCTACTACTTTTTTCTTGATAAAAAAGCAGCAAAAAATCAAGACGGAAAAAACCTTCAGCACACAAGGCCAGCTCCCGGCCCGGTTTTCCGTCAGGCGTTTGCGCGCTTTTTATTTACGTTGCAACTCTACTTCGCATTACAGCATCTTTAACCCCAACCCACTCTCCCCACTCAAGACCCATTTCCCATCCACAAACTCTGGCAATACAAAGGGGTTATTACTGGTCAGCAACGGCCCATCCAAATCAGCCCAATCACATAAAGGGGCAAGTGCAGCGCCTGCCAAAGCCGCACAGCTCGTTTCCGTCATACAGCCGATCATTACATTCAATCCTAAATCACGCGCTTTCAGGATCATTCTATGTGCCTCGTACATCCCGGCAGATTTCATCAGTTTAATATTAATACCATGATAAGCTCCTTGAGCCCGCTCCACATCATCAAAGGTCTGCATAGCTTCATCCGCAATTATTGGTAGCGGACTCCGTTCCGTCAGCCAGGCATTACTGTCTCGATCAGTTTTCAGCATCGGTTGCTCTATCAAAATAACACCCTGCTCCTTCAGCCAATAAGTTAGGTCAAGACTTTTCTCCAGGTCCGTCCATCCCTGGTTAGCATCTACATACAAAGGCACATCTGTTACTGAACGTATGGTTTGGATGATCTCTTTATCGTTATACCTGCCCAGCTTTACTTTGATGATTTTGTACTCAGAGGCTTCCTGTACTTTTTGGCGCATAAATTCGGGCGTATCAATGCCGATGGTAAAACTGCTTACCGGCATTTGGGCGGGATCGCTGCCTAATAATTGCCAGCAGGGTTTATTTTGTAGTTTGCCATCCAAATCATGAAGCGCAATGTCGATTCCCGCTTTAATCGCAGTGTTGCCTGATGCAAGGCTGTTCAAATAAGCGCTGATCTCCTCAAAATTGAAGGGGTATTTAAACTGGGCTGTATCCACTTTTTTCAAAAACTCAAGGGCCGTTTCATAAGTCTCGCTCATGTAGGGCACCATCGATGCCTCTCCGTAGCCAATTAAGCCCTCGTGCGCTATTTGCAGCAGCATTACAGGCGTTGAGGTGCGCGAAAATTTGGCGATGGTAAAAGTGTGCTTTAACTGCAGCTCGAAAGGTTGATAAGTCAGTTCCATGTTAAATTCAAAGCTAAAATTTTCAAAACGAATTTCATACCTATCTTTGCACCCATGCCCGCAGAAATTTATCATCCGTTTGAAAGCAACAATTTTAGCAATACCACCTGCTTTTTAACCGGACAAAAACTAACATCATCCGAAGAAAAGATCCAGGTTTTCCCCCAATGGCTCATGAGCCGCTACGGATTGGAAGACCAACCTTTTAAATTGCTTGATGAAAGCATGGCGACTTACAAAGACCTAAAGATACCTTGCGCTGCCGAAGTAAATGAAAAATGGTTAGAACCTTTAGAAGCCGAAATTGCCGTTGCCTTTGAGATTGGTTACGATGCCCTTAAAAATATCGAAGAGCAAAAGCTTTTTCAATGGGCGGGTAAGCTGTTGTACGGTATTATTTTTAACGAGATCCAAAGCGGCATCAAATTGCAGCATTCGCAGGGCGAGGAGTTTAATATTTCGCAATCCATCATCCATAAATTCAGTCACCTGCATTTAATGCTGCAAAGCATCAACCTGCCTTTACAGTTCGACGATTTTAAACCTTACAGCGTTTTTTTATTTAAGGTAGATAACAACGAAAAGGAGTTCGGCTATCGCGATGAGATAAACACCATGACATTCGCGCTGCGGATACGGGATTTTGGGTTGGTGATTTGCCTGCAGGATAACGGCGCGAATAAATCATACCATAAAGAAGTTTTAAATAAAATAGGCAACCAAGCACTGCACCCCATACAGTTTGAAGAATTTAGCGGGCGCGTGTTTTACTCGGCTTACCTGTTTAACCGCCTGCCCGAGTATAATATTTTACCCGTTGAAGATACTATTTATTTAGAGGCTATGCCATTACGCGGCATGAGCACCAAGCCCTTGTTCGATACCTGGAACAACAAAACCTACGGACAAGTACTGGAAAGCTTTTGGAAAAACTGGGGGTTCCTGTTGTTAGAGATCATCAAGAACCCGGAAAACCCGATGAGCTTCCTCTTCGACGCCAAGGGCGATTTTATCCATGAAAATACGCTCGACTTACCTCGCTAATAAATTGGCTAACTACATGCGTATCAAATAATATTACAATGATCAATCCGCTTAAAGCGCCATACATGTGCGCATCATGGTTAACGTTGTCACGCGCATGCTTTGATGCAAAATAACAATATGTTAAATATAAAGGGCCGAAAACAATTACAGGTATTTCAAAAGGGATCGGCATTATCAGCATTTTACTGGTAGGGTTATACAAAATATAGCCAAAAATTACTGCGCTAACTGCGCCAGATGCGCCAAGGCAACGGTAACCGTAATCATCTTTGTGTTTGTAAATGGTTGGCAGATCGCTCAATATTAAACTGGCTACATATAATAATCCAAATTGCCAGTGCCCCATTAACCGTTCTAACGGGAATGCGAACCAAAAGTAGGAAAACATATTAAAAGCCAGGTGCATCCAATCACCATGAATCAAGCCACTGGTAATTACGGTATAAATGCGTTTTTTTCGGGCTACGCTGTAAGGATGTAGTATTAGTTCGGATAGCAATTCCTGGTTATTGAATGCCATCACGGTAGTAATTATGGTAATAACAAATATGAGCGACGCTACGGGCGTATCTCTTAAAAATTCGTTCATTTCAGATTATTTAGTTGCTGTAATTTCGGCTTGTAATACTTTAGGAAGACTCTTTAAAATTAAGTAATAGGAATGATCAATCATTTCGCAGAGTTGTTTATGTGTAAGGTGCCCATCCATGTAAACCGTATTCCAGTGTGTTTTGTTCATGTGGTAACCGGGTATTACTTCCGTATGGCGGTCGCGCAGTTCTATGGCTAGTTCTGGGTCGCATTTTACGTTAAAACGTTTGCTGTTATCAAGGCTTATCAATAAAAATATTTTATTGCCAACCTTAAACACAAGTGTATCCTCGCCAAAGGGCATCCCTTCGGTTACACCGCTTTTTTGCAAGCAATAGTCGCGTAATTCCTCTACGTTCAAAAACTTGTACCTCTAATTCGTTTTGTAAACGCTCGTATCGTGCCAAAATTGTATTTAACTACAATACCTATGTTTCGGTACTGGTCGGGGTGTTGGTTTTTAAACTGGCTCGGCGGGTCATCATAGCCATCCAACCCTTCACCAAAAACTATATTGTGCTGGTACACCAGGTCAATGCTCATAAAAGGCTCATCGTACTCGTTGTAAATTTTAACCTGGTATCCTAAACGCAGTGGTATCGAAAGGTTTAAACTTTTATCGGTGCCCGGGAAAACATAACTGCCCGGCGTTGGGTATTGTGAAGTAGTGTTAAGATTAGTACGTTGATTTTGCACATTATCATTCACAAAGCCAAAGCCACCGCCAAAATATAAATTTTTAATGGCTTCGTTAAAAGAACTGTAATCATAATCTATGATCTGGCCTAGCTGCAAATCGGCATGCACATATAATGCCATAAAACTATTCTCATATTCGCGTCTGCTTGGGTCGGTAACCCTGCTGCCACCCCATAGCCTGCCATCTTCCAATTCAACGGTTATTGGCAAATACGGGCTATAATTATAGGTGAAATTAATATTGCCCGACAGCGTATTGTTTTGCTTGGCAACATTGGTATAACCGCGAATGGTACTAACTCCAAAGCCTATTCCGTATGGGCTAAAGTTGTAGTCGCCTTGGGCTTTTACAATTACTGAAGTTAGTATTAAAACAAAAAGTAAAAAGTATTTTTTCAATAGTCCTATTTTAATTCAATAATTTATCAATTTTGATGACAGTTTAATCGGGGAAGCTGCAAAAATAGAATTTCCCCCGAAAAAAAAACTAACGTTATGACTTTAAACGCAATATTATCATTTAATGTTACCGATCGTTTTTTGCGCTATGTAACAATAGATACACAATCAGACCCTGAATCGGGTTCCAGCCCCTCAACCGCAAAGCAAAGGAACTTAGGTAACTTGCTGGTTAAGGAATTATTAGAAATTGGTGTAGCGGATGCGCATATAGATGAATATGGCTACGTTTATGCTACTATACCCGCTAATACCCATAAAGCTAATGTACCGGTTATCTGTTTTTGCTCGCATATGGACACCTCGCCTGATTGCAGCGGCGAAAATGTAAAACCTATCATCCACCAAAATTACCAGGGGCGGGATTTGGTTTTGCCTGATGATAAATCGCAGGTGTTAAAAATGAGCCAGCATCCTGACTTGAAAAATCAAATTGGTAACGATATTATTACGGCCAGCGGTACCACTTTATTGGGTGCCGATAATAAGGCAGGTGTTGCCGAGATTATGGATGCCTGTTACCATTTGATTAACCACCCGGAGATTAAGCATGGCGACATCCGCATATTATTTACCCCCGATGAAGAAATTGGCCGCGGTGTGGATAAAGTAGATATTGAAAAACTAGGCGCCTACGCGGGCTACACTATCGACGGTGAAAGTGCGGGCAATATGGAGAATGAAACTTTTAGTGCCGATGGTGCAAAGCTGATTATTCATGGTATTAGCTCGCACCCGGGTTTTGCCAAGGGTAAAATGGAAAGCGCCATTAAAATAGCAGGAGAAATTGTAGCGGCACTACCGTTAGATTTATCACCAGAGGGGACAAGCGGAATGCAAGGATTTGTGCATCCGGTGGGCATAGTTGGCCATGTACAGGAGGCAACTGTTGATTTTATCGTCCGTGATTTTGAAGAGCGCAAATTAGAAGATCACGCGCAGGTTATCCGCAGAATTGCTGTTGATGTATTAAAGAAATATCCGAATTCATCATACACACTACAGGTTAAACCACAATACCGCAATATGCGGGGTATATTAGATAAACATCCCCAAATTGTTGAATACGGAATGGAAGCCATTAAACGTGCCGGTATGGAGGCCAAATTGTGCAGTATTCGCGGCGGCACAGATGGGTCAAGGCTGTCATTTATGGGTTTACCCTGCCCCAACATCTTCGCCGGAGAGCACGCGTTCCACGGCAAGCAAGAGTGGGTGTCGGTACAGGACATGCAGAAAGCGGTAGAAACCATCCTGCACTTATGTATGATTTGGGAAGAGAAGGCGTAAGGCTTTCTTTTAGCTTGTCATTCTGAACGAGTGAAGAATGACAAGCTAAAAATGCAATCAGAATTATTCCGCCAGTAACTTATCCGTCAACCTGTCAAACTCATCAACAAACTGGGTGTAATACTCACCGGTACCCGGCCCGCTGAAGCCGGTATGTATTTTACGTACATTGCCTTGCTTGTCAATAATGATCGTAGTCGGGAAGCCTTTGAAATCAGCGAGCATTGGCAAGCTTTTCTGCGGATCTCCATGACTGGGGGTATAGCCTGTTATCAGTATAGGGTACTGAATATTAAAATGTGTTTTTAACTGCTGCAAGGCTTTTTTTGATTGCGCGAAATCGGGCGTGCGCTCATAAGCTAAACCAATAACCTCAACCCCTTTAGGGTGATATTTTTGATAATAACCACTGTTGATAAAAGCCGTTTCATCCATACAGTTGGGGCACCATGACCCTAATAGTTGCACGATAACTACCTTGTTTTTATAACGCGCGTCACTTAATGATACCGTGTTGCCTTCAGTATCCTTAAAAGTAAAAGCAATGGTTTTATATCCCGGTTTTAAAACTGTTAAGGAATAAGCATCCGGCAATTTAGCGTTTTCATTTCGGTAGGCGGCCCAATGGTCCAAGCCGGAGTATCCCGCATACATCTTTCCATCGGTCAATGTATTATCAGCATTTACTTTAGCTATGAATATAAAAGCATGTCCGCCATCAAAGCACGATAAATATAAGCTGTCGTCTTTAATTGTTCCTTCCAGATAACGGTAATCACCTGTTGTGGTTAAAAACGTTCCTGTAACATCTTCGCCGTTTTGTTTAAATTCACCTACTGTGGTATCCCTGCTGGCGCCATCGCCAAAAATGGCGGTCCATCTGCCCGCAACACTCAGGTTTGATGCTTGTCCCGGTGCAAAAAAGCGATAGGTGGTATTAGCGGTAGCTTTAAAAGGTAAAAGGTATTGCTTATCAGCCGAGTGCTTTATCCAATTCCCTTGTAAGTTGTCACCAACCAGTTTCAACTTAAACTCTGAATCAAATAAAGGCATGTGTATAAATACCGAATCGCCAATAACCTTTACATCGGTTACTTTTAAGCGTTCAGCACCATTCATAATAGCTATTTGCTGATGGCCCGCTGTATCACTCACCTCAAAATTAAAAGGAAGGTCATGCCCCGATGTATTGGTGATCACCCCACGCCAGGTGCCGGCGGAAAGTTTGTTTTGCGCGAAGGCAGTATTAATAATTAAGCAGAATAGAGCTATCAGCAGCGCTTTGTTTTTCATAATATAGAAGTCAGTTATATACAATTTTATTTTCTTCACCCTCTTTTTACCGCGCAGCGGAAAGGATGGTCGACCAGCGTAGCGACTTCGGGATGAGCCGAAACATCATGTCCGCTAATACAAATTCAAATGTATATAAAATTGATAGATTATTTTAACACTTCGCGCGATATGACAATTTTTTGAATTTCTGATGTGCCCTCATATATCTGTGTGATCTTGGCATCGCGCATTAAACGCTCCACATGGAACTCTTTCACAAAGCCATAGCCGCCATGTATCTGCACCGCTTCAATCGTGGTATCCATTGCTACTTTAGATGCGAAAAGCTTAGCCATAGCACTCGCCTGCCCATAAGGCAGATGATTGTCTTTTAACCAGGCAGCTTTTAAACACATTAAGCGCGCCGCTTCAATTTCGGTTGCCATATCGGCTAATTTAAACTGTATGGATTGCAGGTTGGCTATGGTTTTACCAAAAGCCTTGCGTTCCTTGGCATATTGTACAGCCAGCTCATAAGCCCCTGATGCAATGCCCAATGCCTGCGATGCGATACCAATACGGCCGCCTTCCAAAGTTGTCATGGCGAATTTAAAGCCGAAGCCTTCTTCGCCTATGCGGTTTTCCTTAGGTACTTTAACATCGGTAAACATTAGCGAGTGCGTATCCGACCCGCGTATACCCATTTTATTTTCTTTTGGGCCGATGGTAAAGCCTTCCATGCCCCGCTCAACAATCAGCGCGTTAATGCCATGGTGTTTTTTACTGGCATCTGTTTGCGCTATAACAAGATATGTTGATGCCGAATTACCGTTCGTGATCCAGTTTTTGGTGCCGTTCAATAAGTAATGGTCGCCCATGTCAATAGCCGTAGTTTGCTGCGATGTAGCATCCGATCCGGCCTCGGGTTCTGATAAACAAAAAGCGCCTATCTTTTGGCCTTTGGCTAAAGGGATTAAATATTTTTGTTTTTGTTCTTCGGTGCCAAACTTCTCCAGCCCATAACACACTAATGAATTATTTACCGAAATAACCACCGAAGCCGAAGCATCAACCTTTGATAATTCTTCCATCACCAGTACATAGGATATGGCATCCATACCGCTGCCGCCGTATTGTTCCGATGTCATCAAGCCCATAAAACCCAGTTCGCCCAGTTTTTTTATCTGTTCAGCCGGAAATTTTTGGTGTTCATCCCTATCAATAACACCCGGTTTTAGTTCGTTTTGGGCAAAATCACGCGCGGCCTGGCGTACCATCAGTTGTTCTTCGGTAAATTCAAAATTCATGTTTGGTTAATTAGCTTGATGTAAAATTAATATTATGCATGCATAGTAAAAAATTATTCAAAAAAAAAGAGAGCTCTTTTGAAGCTCCCTTTCCCCTAATTAATTTAAACTATTGATTAAACCCAAAACAAAGAACAAAAATTTTCAGCTTGGGTGTCTGAGAATTCATTTTTAATAGGTAAAAGTTGTTTTCATTCTACAGGTAAGTGTAGGGTTAGTATTTTATACACAAACATGTTGCCATTTTTTTAACTGTAACAAAAAAAAAGACCCAATAATTAACAATTAAAGTTTAACAACTTTTGGGAGTACGAATTGTATTCATTTACATATACAAGTGTAACTTGTTGATTGTATTACAAGATGGCTTATTGAGCATGAGTTCTGTCCTCAGAATATACAAATTCTGTTATTTTATACATACGATGTATTAAATTTTATACATGTGTGTATTTTTAGAGAGCTGATTTTTATTTGATGTATGCTATATTATACACATCTGTATTGCCTAATTATTACCTTTAGCCATGCAAATTATTCATGCCCTACAGCAATGGTGGGCAAATCAAAGCTTGTTAGAAATTGTTGGCGTAATCACAGGCCTGTTGTGTGTTATTTTAGCGGCCCTGAATAATATATGGAACTGGCCTATAGCCATCATCAGTGTAGGGATTTACATTTTTATATTTATGCAATCGCGCTTGTATGCCGATATGGGCCTGCAGATCTATTTCCTGGTCACCAATATTTATGGCTGGTACTTTTGGAGCAGGAATACCGCTACCGAAATAAAAATACCGGTAAAGCTTATCACAGGCAGGCAGGCTATAATTTCTGTAATAATTATCGCGGTAGCAACGCCTTCGCTGGGTTTTATGCTGATAAATTTGGCTCCCATACTCCACTATCAACCGGCATCGTATCCATATCTGGATAGTTTTTGCACGGCTTGCAGCCTGGTAGCGCAGGTTTTTTTAACCCGGAAAATTTTAGAGAATTGGCTAATCTGGATTTTTGTGGATATTATTTATGTGGGCGTTTACATTTTTAAAGGCCTTGATGCTACTGCTTTCATGTACGCCATATATGTGCCTATAGCCTTGTTAGGTTACCTGGATTGGCGAAAAGATTATAAAAGGCAACCAATATCAACGGACTAATGGTTTTATTGATTGATGAACAGAAGCTTTGTTATTGAGCTATGCGAAAACCATTTTGATGCACTCACTTACGGTATGGTTTTTACATACATCACCGGGCAGTATGATTTTTCCGGTTTGGTATTGAGAGGCTATTTCCTGTAGTTTTTGTTCTAATATGCGGCAAAGTTCCTCGTTATAGCCGTAGTTAAAAATATCAAGGGTTAAATTACCTGGCAAATTATAGGCTTTATGTGTAGGTTGGCCACATATCCTTAATATTTCCAGTTTGACCTGGTTACTGATATATATCTTATCCATCACAACATATATATTTTAATAGTTTAGGTAAATTAAGTACTTTATACACAAATATTAAACCTATATTTTATAATGTCGTAAAAAATTAAAAAAATTCATACTATTAATAAATATTTTTCTTTCCGACTATGAAATATATTGACAAAGTGGTGAATAAATTTATCCAATAGTTAATAATCCAATGGCTAATACAAGCTTTAGGCCGGAACCGGGTATTTATACGTTATTTAAAATTCAGGTATAAATACGTGTGCCTAAAAAGGCTTAAACCGGCAATTGGAACAGCGAATATTTTATAGCGAACAACACCAGGCCTGCTGTATTTCGGCAGCCGGCTTTGTTTATCAGGTTAATTCTGTGCCCTTCAATGGTGCGTGTGCTTAAAAAAAGTTGCTCACCAATTTCAGCATTATTGTATTCTTTACAAATTAACTCTAACACCTGTTTTTCGCGTGCTGTTAATTTTACAGGTATATTACTGATGTTTTTTTGTGTTTTAGCCCGGTAATTAGCGCTTTCCCTAAGCGCCGATAATACCCCCGGGTTAAAATAAAAGCCGGTTTTGTAAACCGTTTCAATAGCGGTTATCAGTTCACTTTTATCGCAATTTTTTGCCAGGTAAGCAGCAGCTCCGGCATTTATCATTTGGGTAATAAGTAATGGTTGTACATGTACGGAAAGCACTATTACTTTAATACGGGTATGTTGCTGGTGTAAAATGGTATTCAGTTCAATACCGTTCATGCCTGGCATATTCATATCTATAATGGCAATATCGGGCAATTCCGCTCTCTTGGTATTAAGCTTTTCTAAAAATGAATTCCCATCCTCAGATTCTGAAACAAGCCTAAATTGCTCCAGCGAATCAATCAGCAAGCCCAGGCTTTGCCTAAACAGGTTTTGATCATCGGCAATAGCGATTTTTATTTCGTTCATATTTAGTTAGCCGGTAGCGGATAATTAATATTCGCCCTGAAACCTTGCCCGGCCGAGGTGTCAATTATATAGCCGGCATTTATTACAGTTAACCTGCTCTCTATATTTTGCATGCCCATGCCAACAATTATTGATGATGCATCCATTCCCTTCCCATTGTCGCTATAAGTAATTGCTATAATATTGTTAGCAGCGGTTATTTTTATGATGGATTGTGTAGCCCCGGCGTGTTTTATGGTATTATTAATTAATTCCTCTAAAACCCGGTACAAAGCAACCGATGCCGGTAATGATATATCTTTAAGCGCTTCCTCGGCATCATTAACTAATGTTATGGTTAATTGTCCCGAATTATTGATAAATGACGCTTTTTCTTCTATAGCGGCAGCCAAACCGTAGTAGCTTAAAGCTGGTGGGGATAAATTGTGCGATATGTAACGCACATCCCGTATCACCTTATCAATAATTTCTTTACTTAGTTTTACATGCTTTTTATTGTTGTCCTCTTCGCCCGCGGGCTTAAACATTTCAATGGTTAGCCTTAGGCTTGATAGCGCTGTGCCTACATCATCATGCAGGTCCTGGCCAATACGCTTGCGTTCTGTTTCCTGCGACTCGATGATGGCATGGAGTAATTCCTTCTGGTGCTCAATTTCTTTAAACTGGAGTTGCTGGCGCTGCTTTAAAATTTTGTTCTGGTTTCTAACATATAGCAATATGAATGAGCCCACCATTAAAAATGAACCCACCATAGCTAGTATTACCAGTATGTATATGTTATCTACGTTTTGCATTTGTAAAATCCGGTTGCGAATAAAATAGATTCAACCACTAAAATAGTATCAAAAACCGACCAAACGATGAAGTTTACAGTTGGACCGAATTGCATAAGGTAATTGGTTGAAATAAACATGAATAACCCGCAGCCATAGTATATTAAAAATGCTATGTTAACCCAATTTAATCCGCTCTGCCCCCAACTATTGTTAGTTTCAATATTGCTTTGTTGGTTAAGATATAAAACACTGTATGCTATAATTATAATAGCCTCAACCGTGCCGGGGTAAGTATCTACCTGGATGCCATTTTGAATGAAAATGAAATCTACTAAGCAAAATATGCCAAGAACAATTACCAACGTCAACATTATTTTCTGCCATGCCCCCATAAACAGATAGTTATAAAACAAGGATATAAAGGTAAATTCAATAGGGGTGTAAATATGAAACACTATTGCGTTGGGTATATGAAATTGTGGAAGTATAACATTCACTGTATTTGCAGTGCCCGAAAACACAAGGAACCAAAAAAGCACTTTAAACGGAGGAGTAAGTAACTTGTATCTTAATAACGCTATAATAATGGGTATTGCAATAGATGCAGGCGTAATGTAATAGATGTAATAATATAGGAAGGTCATTAAGGTATTATGTTTATTCTGCCTAAATATTGCTATTTAAGCAGAACAAACATAATAATTCTTAATAATTATTATTTAGCTAATGGGCTGCTGCCAGGAAGAGGGCATGTTGGTGGGCAAACCGTTGTTAAATCATAAACATTACTTTGTGGGGTACCAACGCCACCATTACCTATTGGCAATGAAATAATATCCTGCCCATTGCTTACCGGTACCAGCAATAGCTGTGCGCTTAATGGGTCTGTTGGGTCGGAAAGTCCGATATATGCCCTAACGCTGTCCGCATCGGGATTATATAGCAGGATGTTTTGAAAATTGATGATTGGGATTAAAAAAGATTTTGCTACAAAATCCTGCCCCGATGTAGCAAGATAAGTGCGCCAGTTTGCTGCTAATTGTACAGCCTGGTCAACAGGGATAGTTCCTTCCGGATCGTCATGTAAATTGTTCGTGCTCATGTAAAATGTGATGAAGGTTAATTATTGTGTTGTGCTAAAACGGGGGTTGGTAACGTTTTGCTTTACACCTCGGCACTAATTTATATGAAATTCTTTTTTAAAGCCAATGAATAAGCTGAACAAAATATGAATTTTATGAACGATATATTATGTTCTGAATAGGTTGAACAAACCGAGAGGATATGGAACTGTTAACGAATAGTTGCCATTAAGAGGCTGTATCAAAGTTCCACTTACGAAAATATATACGGAATTATATTTGCCTCGGATTGTGCAGAATATAATTCTGTTTGAAATTTCAGCGTTTTTGCTTTGAGACAGCCTCTTGTTTTTATAATAACTAAGCTTCTATACTTGCGATAGCTTTTTCTAAAGCTGTGTCTTTTAACTCAGGTACCGATATACCTTCAACCCTGTATGTAGTCAAATCAGTCATGCCTATAAAGCCTAAAAATGCTTTTAAGTATGGCGTAGCAAAATCATAAGGAGCATATGGCCCTTCAGAGTAAACACCGCCCGATGCTAAAGCCAGGTATACTTTTTTGTCTTTGATTAAGCCCTGTGGTCCATTTTCAGTGTACGCGAAAGTTACGCCCGCACGTGAAATGTGATCTATCCATGCTTTTAAGGTAGAGTGTATGCTGAAGTTGTAAAACGGCACACCAATCACAATAACATCTGCATCTTTTATCTCAGCAATCGCCGCGTCAGAATGTTTGATAGCTTCAGTCAATTCAGGAGTATGAGCTTCAGCAGGCGTGTAAAAAGCATTTAAGTGCACTTCTTCCAAATGCGGGAATGATGTGCTTGTTAAATCATGTTCTTTTAAAGTGCTGTCAGGGTATTTAGCTTGTAGTTTCTCAACTATAGCGTTTCCTAATTTTATGCTGAAGGACGCTTCGCCCCTCGGGCTCGAAATAATGTGTAATATTTTCATTTGTATGATTTTTTATATCCGCGGCAAAACTATGTACCTTAGCTATATAAAATATACTACTATACAAAAGGATACCGGTATGCTTTTGTATAATGACAATTTTCAAACAAATGGATAACGAAAAACATACCCCCCAAACCTGCAACGCGCATATCAACTCAGTTAAAGACGCGCTTTATGTGCTTAGCGGTAAATGGAAATTGCCCTTGATTGTTGCTTTGATGAACGGCCCGATGCGGTTTAAAGATATCCAGCGTTCGCTTACTGATATTACCCCCAAGATGTTGTCGAAAGAATTAAGGGAACTCGAACTAAACCATCTTGTTGAACGAAAAGTGTTTAATACTGTACCTGTAACCATCACCTACGAGTTAACATCATACAGTAAAACGGTGCTGCCAATTCTTAATGCCTTAGGCGACTGGGGCAAGAAACACCGTGAAAAGTTGGTTGAAGAACGCCGTACCGAGGCTGTTGAAGCATAGCGTTAAACCGATTCTGATGCAGTGGATTTAATATGGGTTAATGAAACCATTATATTAAGATTGCCAAGAGCCTAATTGTTGTATGGGTTTGTTCCAAGGGCGTTAGATGCACGCTGGCTTAACGATGGTATAATTTATTCAAATTCGGCAGGGTATTCATCGATAACGCTACTCTGCTAAAGTAGATGGAATTGGTTAGCCAACCCCCAATTTGCATTTAATCCAAACAAAACCTTATCCGGGGTTATTATCCTGATATGAAAAAGGAAAAATGGTTAATCGCCCTGGCCGCAAGTGCCGGACTTGCAGCTGTTATTTATAAATTAGTTTCTAAAAATATTCCTGATGGTGCGGTAGCGGTGCAGCCATTTGACATAAACCGGTATTTAGGTAAATGGTATGAGATTGCGCGCCTGCCTAGTCGTATTGAAAAGAATATTATCAACCTTACAGAAAATTACTCCCGTATAAATTATGATACTTTTAAAGTGATCACCAAGGGCTATAACACTCAAAAAGGCGAATGGACAGAAATGTCAGGAAAGATAAAGTTCGCTGCGCAGAAAGGTGTTGGTATACTTAAAGTATCCTATCTCGGTCCATTTTATGCCGCTTATAACGTGCTTGACATCGACCCGCATTATAAGTATGCCTTAGTATCCGCCAGCAACCTGGATTATCTCTGGATATTGTCACGCGAGACATCTGTCCCTGAGGATATTAAACATCAATTTTTATTGAAAGCGATGAGCATTGGTTTTGCGGTAGAACAGTTGGAATGGATGAACCCCACCGCATAGAAGCGAGGCGATGCATATCATACTGATCCGCCATACAAAAGGTATCGCCATAACCAAATCGGGGGTTACGATGGCGGTAATAAATGCGTCACTTATTTAAACGGATCAAATAACTGGTTGACCGATTATAGGGCCATCATCTTCAATTTTAGTTGATAACGACGGTTTAACGGCAAACCATAAGGCTAATAGAACACCATAACTCCCGCCACGTTCAATCCATTCAATCAACTCATAGTGCGGATAAAAAAGTTCTGTACAAACTTTCCAGATTAGGAAAATGAGTATAACCGGCCTCAAAGGGCGTATTAGAATAAATAATGCCGCCGTAACCTCAATAATTCCAGCAACAAGCGCTACCTGGTGTGCATTGTGAAAACCAAGTGCTGTGTATTGCTCTATTAGTCCTTTCTTGCTTACCAGGTTAAGCCAGCCATGGCCAGCCATTAATAAAAACGCGGTTATCCGCAGGCAGATTACCAGGTTTGCCATCTTGTCTTCAGGTACCGAACCAGGTGGCTGAATTTTCGCGAACCAGGATTTCAGGTTTCGCCCCGTACCGCAAAGTAGAAGTAGCCCAAGCGGCGCGCCAAAATTCCCCGCCCTTTCAAACAATTCTGCCAACGGCTCACCTGCCAGCGGGCGCAGGGAAGCAGTTACTAAGCCCCAGATTACCAACCATAAAGCAACTGCCCTTAAAGGATAAATCAAAAGGCTTAAGCCCATTAATATATCGGCAGATCCTAATATCGGCATCAAATGGTAGGCCATATCGTGGCCTATGCCGAAGACTGCAAAATAGTTGCACCAAACCGCTTTAGTAATAATTCCAAAAGCCCCGTGCCCAATAAAGCACATAGCGGAAGCAACGCGTAAGGTATAGTATATTTTTTGCTCCATTTTCACAATTGTGTTTTAATTAGAATCTACCAGCTCTTTAGGCAACGGAACAGGGAGCTTTAGCTTAAGCCAGGCATCATGCCCAACCCCCATTGCACAACTTGCCCTGGAAACCGGGAAGCGGACATTAGCCGAATTATTAAGGTTGATAACCAACTTGCAAAGCTTGCTAAAAACATCCCTAACCTCGGGGTTGTCCTTAAAACGCCAAACCATAAATATGGTAGTGTTATTTGTGTAGTCTATTACATTTTGCGAATCAGGTTTCATAAGCTTATAATATGTGTCTACCGTAAAGTAAAAAACATTAAGAAAACCCAGGAGGCTTTTTGTTGCTTTGATAAATATCCAAAAAATAATTTTTAATATATCATATCCGATTATTTTTATGCTGATGGATAACAACCCGTAAGCGGCATGTTCGGAGGATCAAAAAAAACTGTCGTAGCGCATAGACGAAATCAATGGGCGAGGCGATTCTGAAACTATATGCATCCGCGGGTACGGCCTTTAAATTTTATAAAACGATTTAAAGGTTGTAAAATACATAATGTGTTGATTTTATGGAAGATGCATGAATGTAATTCCGGTTGTTTCATGTTTCTTCTTTTTACGGGCAACTATTTTATCATCTTTAAATAATTAAAGTAATATTTGTATTAATTATCAGTTAACTTCCCTGCATTAAGCCTGAATGGCTTTTTAGTTTTATGCCAAAATCAATTTTTGCTACCACCAGTTATTCTGTTTTTAAAAAAGCAAGTAATCTATGGTTTAGACTAATAGGCAGCCCTTCCGTTTTCTCTTTAGAAAGCAGGATATTTCACTCAATTAGTATAGGCTTAATTATTCTTGGTGGCATATATGTGCCATATAACTTTTTTTCCGGGCTTTATACTGCCTCTGTATCAAGTTTTTTAATTGCCCTATTCTTTTCTTACCAGTATTATAACTCCCGCTTTCGGGGTAAGGCACACAGTAATATTTTATTTGGACTAACAGGTATCTTTATATTTTCGGTTAATTATTTCGCAAATTCAGGCATTAATGGTTCTACCGATTTAATTTGGCCCGCCTATTTGCTGCTGGTACTTGCCATCTCACCATATCGTCAGCATATTGTATGGTTAATAATCTATGTATTATGTTTCCTAGCCCTTCACCTGGTAGCTTATTATTATCCTTTTTTAGTACAACATCCTTTTAGCGCGGGCAGAGGTGAACTAATGGATAGAATTACGGCATTCCCCATACCTATAGTAACAATTTATATTGTGATTACGTTCATCAGGAAAAGTTATGACAAAGAAAAAAGAATTGTTGAAGTAAAGGCTGAAGCCATTGAAGCGCGAAACCAACTAATATTATTACAAAAGGATCAGCTTGAAAAAAGTAATGCCGAAAAAAATAGGCTAATGTCTATTATATCGCATGATATGCGTACTCCACTAATCAACATACAAAGCTATCTGGAGTTGCTGAATGAAGATGAGCTGGATAGCGCGCAACGCCCCGCATTGGAAAAAGATTTACTAACAGCTACTAACAGCACAATGGATATGCTATCGAATCTGCTGCAATGGTCTAAATCTCAAATGCAGGGGCCCAGTGTTAATTTATTACCACTAAACCTATTTTCGGCCCTAAAAAGCACATTGGAAATGGGAAAAGTACAGGCCGAAAAAAAAGCCATAGCGTTTAATTATAACATTGGGCCAAACATAAATGTTATTGCCGATACGGATATGCTGCAATTGGTTTTACGAAACCTAATTAGTAATGCTGTTAAATTTACGCCACAGGGTGGTATTATTGATATAAATACCCAATTTGTACAGCATGAATGTAAAATAACCGTTAATGATAGCGGAAAGGGTATTGACCCAAAGGTACAGGAAAAAATATTTTCTATTAATACTGAGCCTGAGTATGGTACGAATAACGAGAGAGGTGCAGGTTTAGGCCTGCTTTTATGCAAAGAATTTATTGAGCGACAAGGTGGCCGGATAGAATTTAAAAGCGTTGTTGGGAAAGGTTCTTCCTTTTCTATTTTTATATCATTAGTTTAACATACACCTGCAACAAATCTTTATCCTTAAGAATCGATTAAAATATCGCTTCTGCTATTCTTTTAGTTGGGCCGGCGTTACTCATGGTATAAAAGTGCAAAACAGGTACACCAAAAGCCATCAATTCTTTACATTGATCGATCATCCATTCTATACCCACATCCTTTACATCTTTTTCTGATTTACAAGCGTGCACGGCATCGCTTAAATCCTCAGGCATATCGATATGGAAAGTTTTTGCCAGGTTAATTAATTGTTTAGAACCGGTTATAGGTTTTAATCCTGGTATAATAGGTACATTAATACCATTGGCACGGCAATTATTTACAAAGTCGAAGTATTTCTGATTCTCGAAAAACATCTGAGTTACTATGAAATTCGCACCCATATCCACCTTTTGTTTCAGGTATTTAAAATCGGTTTTAAGGTTTGGGGCTTCGAAATGCTTTTCAGGATATCCGGCTATGCCTATGCAAAAATCGGTTCTTAAGTTTTCATCGCTGTGCTGCTCGTGCAGGTAAATGCCATTATTCATATTTACTACTTGTTGTAGCAGGTCGGTAGCATAATTATGACCATTAGGCGTAGGCACAAACGAAGCATCACCACGGCGTGCATCACCACGTAAAACCAATACATTCTCAATACCCAAAAACTGCAGATCAACCAAACCATTCTCAGTCTCATCCTTGGTAAAACCACCGCACAATAAATGTGGCACGGTATCCACCTTGTATTTATTCATGATAGCCGCGCATATTGCAATAGTACCCGGGCGTTTACGATAGCTCAATTTCTCGAGCAGACCGTTATCATGTTCTTTATAAATAAAATCCTCGCGCAAGGATGTCACATCAATAAACGGCGGTTTAAACTCCATTAGCGGATCAATGGCATCATAAATTCCCTGAATGCTATGGCCCTTTAATGGCGGTATAAGCTCAAAAGAGAATAATGTTTTACCGTTTGCGTTAGCGATGTGTTCTGTGATTTTCATTTAGTGTTGTAATAATACAATATTTTCATTTTATGTTCATTGCGAGGAACGAAGCAATCGCGAACTATGCAAGTATGCTTTTCTCCGTACGATTGCGTCGTTCCTCGCAATGACATGCTAATTTAGTAGTTTAGATTCGGGCTCAACCACCGTTCCACTTCTTCCAAATCCATGCGTTTACGCTTAGCATAATCCTCTACCTGATCTTTGCTTATCTTACCCAAACCAAAATATCTCGATTGCGGATGCGCGAAATAAAACCCGCTTACTGATGCAGCCGGTGTCATGGCTAAACTCTCAGTCAAATGCATGTGGGCATTATCCTCAGCTTTAAGCAGTTCAAATAAAGTTGTTTTTTCGGTATGATCCGGACAAGCGGGATAGCCCGGTGCGGGACGGATACCCTGGTATTCTTCTTTGATCAATTCAACCGTATCCAACTGCTCTGTTTTCGCATAACCCCAGTAATCTTTGCGCACCAGCTCATGCATCTTTTCAGCAAAGGCTTCCGCCAAACGATCAGCAAGGGCTTTGGCCATGATACTGTTGTAATCGTCATGATCCTTTTCAAACTCAGCAACCAATTCATCGCAGCCAATACCGGTAGTTACCGCGAAACCACCCCAATAGTCAGGTATTCCGCTATCTTTCGGGGCAATAAAATCTGACAACGCATAATATGGTTCGCCTTTAACTTTCTCTGCCTGTTGGCGAAGCGTATAAATAGTAGTTAATACTTGCGTGCGGGTATCATCGGTATATAATTCAATATCATCGCCAACACTATTCGCAGGCCAAAACCCGATTACGCCGTTGGCTTGTAAAAGCTTGTTGTCAACAATCTTTTTTAATAACTCCTGTGCGTCATCATAAAGCTTTTTGGCTTCATCGCCCACAAATTTATCATCAAATATTTTGGGGAAACTGCCGCGCAACTCCCAGGTATGGAAGAACGGCGTCCAATCAATATAAGGCACCAGCTCTTCCAGCGGGTAAGCTTCCAGAACCTTTGTGCCTAAAAAGCTTGGTTTCGGCGGTATCATACCATTAAGGTTGATCTCAAATTTTTGCTTGCGTGCCTGATCGATACTGACAAATCGCTTATCCGATTTTTTATTCAGGTGCGCCTCGCGTGCTTTTTCGTATTCGTCTTTTATACCTTGAATATATTCATCACGCCCGGTCTCGCTCATCAGGCTACTGCAAACCGTTACGCTGCGCGATGCATCCAAAACATGTATAGCAGGCCCAGAATAATTCGGCGCGATTTTCACCGCGGCATGTATCCGCGAGGTTGTCGCGCCACCCACGATCAACGGGATAGTAAAATTCTGCCGCTCCATTTCCTTAGCGAAATGCACCATCTCATCTAACGATGGGGTAATCAATCCGCTTAATCCGATAATATCAACTTCTTGTTTGATCGCTTCTTCAATGATTCGTTGTGCAGGCACCATCACCCCAAGATCGATCACCTCAAAATTATTACAAGCCAAAACAACACCTACTATATTTTTACCTATGTCGTGTACATCGCCTTTAACTGTAGCCATTAAAATTTTACCGGCATTGGAACGGGAATCCGCGGCTGTGTTTTCTCCTGAAAGCAAAACGCGTTGTTTTTCCAGTTCGATAAAAGGCAACAGGTAAGCCACCGCCTTTTTCATCACACGGGCCGATTTTACCACCTGCGGCAGGAACATCTTACCCGAGCCAAACAAGTCGCCCACGATGTTCATACCATCCATCAGCGGGCCTTCAATTACCTCCAGCGGACGGGCATATTTCTGTCGCGCTTCTTCTACATCCTCATCCAAATATTCAATAATGCCCTTTACCAAAGCATGAGATAATCTTTTCTCAACAGGATCTTTACGCCATTCCTCATCGCGAACAATCACTTTGCCTTTGCTTTTGATGTTATCGGCAAATTCAACCAAACGCTCGGTAGCATCTGGGCGGCGGTTTAATAGTACATCTTCAACAAGTTCTAACAGGTCTTTAGGGATCTCCTGGTAAACTTCCAGCATACCAGCATTCACAATGCCCATATCCATACCCGCCTGAATGGCATGGTACAGGAATGCCGAGTGCATCGCCTCCCGCACCACGTTATTACCGCGGAACGAGAACGAAATATTACTAACCCCGCCGCTTACTTTAGCGTGTGGCAGGGTTTGTTTTATCCAGCGGGTAGCCTCAATAAAATCAACCGCGTAGTTGTTGTGCTCTTCCAATCCGGTAGCAACGGTTAATATGTTCGGGTCGAAAATTATATCCTGTGGCGGAAAGCCTACTTCATTAACTAAAATATCATACGAGCGCTGGCAGATCTCTTTACGCCTTTCCAACGAATCAGCCTGACCAACCTCATCAAAAGCCATTACCACCGTGGCAGCGCCATAGCTCATGATCTTGCGGGCGTATTCTTTAAATTTCTCTTCACCTTCTTTTAGCGAGATAGAGTTAACGATACCTTTCCCCTGCAAACATTTCAACCCGGCCTCAATAACAGTCCATTTAGATGAATCCACCATGATGGGCAGCTTTGCAATATCAGGTTCAGAAGCAACCAGGTTCAGGAATTTCACCATCACCGCTTCCGAGTCGATCATTCCCTCATCCATGTTAATGTCGATCACTTGTGCTCCACCTTCAACCTGTTGCAAAGCAACGGCTAGGGCGGCTTCATAATCCTCGCCCAAAATTAATTTTGAGAACTTTGGTGAACCTGTAATATTGGTACGCTCACCAACATTCATAAACACGCTTTCGGGGGTTAACGTTACAGCTTCCAAACCGCTTAAACGCATGTTGGGTGCTATTTCGGGTATTAGCCTTGCGGGATATTGAGCTGCTTTATCGGCAATACATTTAATATGCTCAGGTGTAGTACCGCAGCAACCACCAACAATATTCACCAAACCGGCTTGCATAAAGTCATCTACCTGATGGGCGGTTTCGTGCGCGGTTTCGTCATATTGACCAAATTCATTTGGTAAACCAGCATTCGGATAGGCCGAAATAAATACATCAGCAATATTGGATAGTTCCTCTAAGTGCGGGCGCATTTCTTTTGCGCCTAAAGCGCAATTCAAGCCGACAGATAACAAGTTTGCATGACGGATAGAATTCCAAAATGCCTCAACTGTTTGTCCTGATAATGTCCTGCCCGAAGCATCGGTTATCGTACCCGAAATCATGATCGGCAAATGCTTGCCCGATTCTTCAGCATACCTATTGATCGCGAATAATGCCGCTTTGGCATTCAGTGTATCAAAAATGGTTTCCACCAACAGCATATCCGAACCACCATCAACCAAACCACGAACCTGGTCATAATAAGCCTCAGCAAGGTCATCAAAAGTTACGGCACGGTAACCCGGGTCGTTAACATCTGGCGATAAGGATGCTGTACGGTTTGTCGGCCCAACGGCTCCGGCTACAAAGCGTGGTTTTGTCGGATCTTTTTTGGTGTATTCATCCGCAACCTCTTTGGCTATGCGGGCACCCTCGTAACTCAATTCGTAAGCAAGTTCTTCAAGGTGATAATCAGCCAGTGAAATTACTTGCGTGCTAAAAGTATTGGTTTCAATAATATCCGCGCCGGCATCTAAATACTCGGCATGTATTTGTTTGATAACATCAGGTCGTGTGATATTCAGCAGGTCATTATTTCCCTGCAGGTCAGATATATGATCACGAAACCTCTCCCCGCGAAAATCCGCCTCGGTCAATTGGTACCTTTGTATCATGGTTCCCATTGCCCCGTCAATTACGAGTATGCGTTTTTCTAATTCTTTTCTGATATCCATTTTAATGAGATGTGAGATTTTAGATATGAGATGTGAGACAAATTCGACTCGCATTTATATCAGAACCTCAAATTACGATGCTTAATAAAAGCTATAAGTATAGGATGCAACTGGCATCTCATATCTCATATCTAAAATCTCACATCTAAAAACAGCTTATGTCGAAAAGTCGGTGATATATTGACTTTCGCTTATCTTTCCTAACCCTTTGTATTTGAGTTAAGTAGAATGTAGCACCTTGTGAAGCACAGGTTGCTAAGACATCGCAGGGTCTAATCCCTCCGTCTTTCTCTATAAGCAGTGCAAATGTGCGTAATAAAGTTGTAAAATGCAATAGGATTTAATTACACCCTATTGTCATTCCGACCATCTGGAGAAATCTTCTTCGCTATGCATAACCGAAATGCATACTCGCATTGCTTATTGCAGAAGATCTCTCACTGCGTTCGAGATGACAGGGAAACAAAAAAAACCGTCTCTTTTGAAGACGGCTTTCAATAAATGTTTTTTAATGATTAGCGTCTTCTACCGAATACACGCAATAGCATTATGAAAAGATTGACAAAATCAAGATATAATGTTAAACCTCCCATAAGGGCCATTTTTTTATAGCTGGCTTCGCCATATTCAAGGCCGGCACCAATACGTTTTAATTTTTGAACATCATAAGCGGTAAGGCCAACAAAAACAGCAACACCTATGTAGCTGATCAGCATATCTAAACCACTGCTGTGGATAAACATATTAACCAATGAAGCGATAACAATACCGATCAAAAACATAATTAGTATTGAACCAAATTTGGTTAAATCGGTATGTGTGGTGTAACCAGCAATGGCCATTATACCAAACACCAGTGATGATGTTATAAACACACCCAAAACAGATGATGCCGTAAATGCCAATAGTATAAAACATAAACTGATACCTGTTACAGTTGCATAAGCTATAAACAATAAAGCTAATACCGGGTATGATATTTTGTTTAAACCAAACCTGATAAGTAGTATAAATGCAAGCGGCGCAAACATTACTAAGTAAGCTAGGCCAGTTGGACCAGTTACAGGATTAAACAGCGTTAAATATAATGCTGGTGTACTTGCAAATATGTATGCACTTACTGCCGATACGCCAAGCGCTACAAACATCCACAAAAACACGCTTGCAATAAATTTGCGGGAAGAATCCGCATCGTTAAGTTGTATTACGTTTTTATATACGTAATCAGGATTATTACTTTCCATTTTTAAATTCTATTTTCTTTTTGGGTTATACAAATTTAGATATAAGATGTGAGATTTTAGACATGAGAATAAAATCCCGATCCATCATAATATCTGTTTTAAAGATATAATATAGATATCAATATCTCTATATAGTTTAATCTCAAATGTTATACCGTAGTATTAATTAAGCCGTTTTGTCAGTTGCTCTTCAATTTGTTTGAAAACTTGCAGCGGTTTTAGCGCCCGCCAGTTCAGTTCGTTCAGTACACCGCCGAAGTTGATGTAGTAATCGATATTGTTACGCTTAAATTCTTCGATCACATGCTCACGGAAATTGATGCCCGCTATCCAGCCATCCTCAACCTCCTGAAACCACTCCTCATAATAACAATCGTCGGATGAATGGAAGTTAAGTATATTTTCACCGATCAGGATAAAACGGTTAATGCCCTGGTCTACCATCAAGTCGAGGATCTCCCGCTTCATCAGCATGATATCATTGTTGATGGCATCGTTCCACTCACCAATAAATTCGATGATGGTATAACCGCGCTCATAATCAACAAACAATACTTTCATATACAAAGTATTCGAGCCGAAAGAATCCCATTGCGGGTGCAGCAAATAGTTGTATACCTGCTTATCAAATTCAAACTCACTGTACTGCGTAGCATAAAAAGGCGAAAATTCATCCTCCGATGCTATGTAGTCATCTCTCCAACGGTAATATGGTTCTATTTCGTGCATTTTTTTAATTTGCAAATGTGCGGATATGCAGATGTGCAGATAAATTAGATGCGAGAGAGCTTAACAAAGCCATTTGCACATCTACAGATTTGCACATCAGCACATCAATTATTTTTATAAGCATCAACCGCTAATCTCACGCTGCCATGCTTTTTTAATAAATCAGCAGATGTTGATTCATCTAATCCTGTTTCAGCCATAATCATCCGCGTACCACGGTCAACCAGTTTGTTGTTGGTGAGTTGCATATCCACCATTTTATTGCCTTTCACCCTGCCGAGCTGTATCATTACCGCGGTACTCAGCATATTCAATACCAGTTTTTGTGCTGTACCGGCCTTCATACGGGTTGATCCTGTTAAAAATTCAGGCCCGGTAACTACTTCAACAGGGTATTGTGCTGCGGCAGCAACCGGGCTGCCACTATTACATACGATGCAACCCGTTGCAATATTGTTTTGGTTAGCCATTTTTAGCCCACCGATGACATAAGGCGTAGTTCCCGAAGCCGCGATTCCTACCAAAACATCTTTTTCATTAATATTATATTCCTGCAGATCCTTCCAGGCCTGCTGTGTATCATCCTCGGCAAATTCAACTGCTTTACGTATGGCAGTATCGCCACCGGCAATTATGCCAACTACCATATCAAATGGCACGCCGAAAGTCGGCGGGCATTCAGATGCATCAACCACTCCTAAACGGCCGCTGGTGCCCGCGCCAATATAAAATAAACGTCCGCCGGCTTTCATTCGCTCGGCAGTAATGCTTACCAGCTTTTCAATTTGCGGCAAAGCTTTGGCTACCGCGAGCGGCACGGTTTGGTCCTGGTCGTTTATATTTTGAAGGATCTCTGCAATGGGCATCTTCTCCAAATTGTTGTACAGCGAGCTTTTCTCGGTGGTAGATTCCATTTCGGGCGGTGTTTTTACAAAATTGGTTAAAAATGAAACAGGATTATAATTTTATAAGAACAAATCGTCATTGTAAGAACCTGAATTTATTGAATTAAAGAATTGCCTGAATTCTAAAAATCCAACAAATTCGAGTTCAGACAATTTCAAGCGCTTCGCAATGACATAGTTTTATCATTTTTAAAAAGCTTCTTCAAAATTTAGCAAAAGTTAATTTTATAATTTTTCTGATCGCGGCAATTGGCTAACTTTGTGTGTGACAATTTAGTATGAAAAAGGGCGCGGGCATCATCTTCAGGTCTGTTATTTTAATTTCAATAGGTGTAGCTATTGGCCTTCTTGTTGGTGATAACAATTTTTCGTCAAGGTATCTTGACGGGCCTACCGTAAGAAATGACAAATTAGCCAAAGTGCTGCAACTGGTGCGCCAAAATTATGTTGACTCTGTAAATGTTGATAGCGTTGAAGGTGTTACTGCCAATAATTTACTGCAAAATCTCGACCCGCACTCGGTCTACCTTCCTCCAAAACAAGCACAGGCGATAAATGAGAAACTGGAAGGCGGCTTTAGCGGATTTGGCATTGAATATCAGCTTTTGCGTGATACACTGTTCATCACCCAGGTTTATCCAAACGGGCCGGCACAAAAAGCAGGGCTGGTTAGCGGCGATGCCATCATCGACATTAATAATAAAAAATTCTCGGGCACCAGTCTTACTACCGAGAAGGTTGACAACATATTTACCGACGAAAAGAATAAACAGTTAGCCTTTAACGTAATAACACCTATTGACCAGCATAGCAAAACGCTTACCGTGAAGCGGGGCTATGTTGACCTGAGCAGTATTGATGCTTATTATATGGCAACACCAACCATAGGTTATGTTAAAATAAGCAAGTTTGCGTCTACTACCGATAATGATTTCAGACATGCCCTTATTGATCTTAAGCAAAAAGGGATGAAAAAACTGATATTGGACATCAGGGGCAATGGCGGGGGCTATTTAAACACCGCTACCGCCATGGCCAACGAGTTTTTGACCAAAGGCCAACTAATAGTTTACACCAAAGGATCGCACGAGCAGCGCACAGATTATTTCGCTACTGATTCCGGTGTATTTCAACAAGGTAAGATGGCGGTTTTGATAGATGAGTATTCCGCTTCGGCGAGCGAGATATTGGCTGGTGCTCTACAGGACCTGGACCGTGCCGTAATCATCGGCCGCCGCTCATTTGGCAAGGGCTTGGTACAACAGCAATTTCCGTTTGATGATGGCTCGGCAGTTAATTTAACGGTGGCGAGGTATTACACTCCATCAGGCAGATCAATACAAAAATCATATTCAGGTGGGATTGATAATTACCATAACGAGCTATCAAACCGCATGAAAAAAGGCGAGCTATTTTCGGCTCAGAGCAATATGAATGATAGCCTTTTCAAACAGCAATCGCCTTACCATACGCTCAGTGGAAAACAAGTGTACAGTCACGGCGGTATTATGCCCGATATTTTTATACCCGCGGATAGCTCCGAGGATACCCAACTCATCCAGGAGCTTGATGATAACCAACTATTCACCGCTTATATACTGGACAGGATGCAACAAACGTTGAACAAATACAATTCAGCAGAAGACTTTATAAATCATTTTTCGGTAAATGGAAACACCTTTGATGATTTCATCATATACGCTTCGGGCACCATAAAAGAGATGGATTCAGGCGATATCATCATATCCAAACCCACTATAAAGCTGTTATTGAAAGCCTACGCCGCACGATTTAAATGGGGCGATCAAGCTTATTTTGAAACCGTGAATAATGAAGATGTAGGGTTTAAAACTGCAGTGAACACGATTAGATGATTTTATTTTTTATTAATGTGCAAATATGCAGATGTGCGAATGCGCAGATGAACTGCATTACATGTCGCAATTAAATCATTTGCATATCTGCACATACACGCATCTGCACATCAAGTTACTTTTGCCTGAACCAAATTTGCACAGGCGCTCCTTTAAAGTCGAAATGCTCTCTTAGTTTATTCTCTACAAAGCGGTAGTATGGTTCTTTAACATACTGTGGCAGGTTGCAAAAGAACGCGAACATTGGCGATGAGCCTGCTATTTGGGTGATGTATTTAATTTTAACGTATTTGCCTTTGATTGACGGCGGCGGCATTGCCTCGATGATCGGAAGTAATACTTCGTTTAATTTTGAAGTAGGTATGCGCTTGGCACGATTCGCGTAAACTTCGTTAGCTGCATCAATAACCTTTAATACACGCTGCTTTTCAGTAACCGAAGTAAATACGATAGGTACATCTGTAAACGGTGCTATTTTCTCGCGGATCATTTCTTCAAAAACCTTAACGGTCTTGTTATTCTTTTCGATCAAATCCCATTTGTTCACCACAATAACAACACCCTTTTTATTCTTTTCAGCAAGGTGGAATATATTGATGTCCTGCGACTCGATACCTTCAACAGCATCAAGCATCAGGATGATCACGTCTGCCTCTTCAATCGCCTTAATGGTACGCATTACCGAGTAAAATTCGATATTCTCTTTTACCTTGGTTTTTTTACGCATCCCGGCAGTATCAATCAGCATAAAATCATGGCCGTACTGGTTGTAGTGGATGTGAATAGAATCACGGGTTGTACCCGCTATCGGCGTAACAATATTACGTTCCTTACCAATTAACGAATTGATGATTGATGATTTACCCACATTAGGGCGACCTACAATTGCGTATTTAGGTAAGGTGTTTTCTTCGGTTGGCTCATCATCAAAATGCTTAACAACATCGTCCAATAATTCACCTGTACCCGAACCGGTCATTGATGAAATATTGTATAACTCGCCCAAACCTAAACTGTAAAACACCATGGAATCAGACAATAACGAGGTGTTATCCATTTTGTTGACCACTACAAATACCGGTTTTTTGCCTTTACGCAATAGTGCCGCGATTTCATCGTCCAGATCGGTTATGCCTGTGGTTACATCAACCACAAACAAAATAACAGTAGCCTCTTCAATGGCGATAACTACCTGCTCGCGAATGGCGGCCTCAAATACATCTTCGGAATTTGCTACATAACCGCCTGTATCAATAACGGTAAAACTGTGATGTGTCCATTCAGATACACCGTAGTGCCTGTCGCGGGTTACGCCGCTTACGTCATCAACAATGGCCTTGCGGCTCTCAGTTAAACGGTTATATAATGTTGATTTGCCTACGTTGGGCCTGCCCACTATGGCTACTATATTGCTCATGTTTATTATTAGATGTAAGATGTGAGACTTGAGATGTGAGATTTTTTACCCGAACCTCAAATCAACATCGATATATAAAACAAGATATTAGCTTTAAACAGATGCGAAACCAATGGTCTCAAATCTCATATCTAATATCTCAAATCTTTCCTATTCGTACCCAAATTTTTTCAGGTAATTTTTTTTGCTGCGCCAGTCGGGAATTACTTTTACAAACATTTCCAGGAAGACCTTCTTCTGGAAAAATTCTTCCATATCGCGGCGGGCATAAGTGCCTACTATTTTAAGCATGCTGCCATCCTTGCCTATTAATATATTTTTCTGTGAATCACGTTCCACAATAATCTCCGCGCTGATGCGGTGCAGCTTTTCGCCCTCCACAAAGGCGGTAACAATTACCTCGCTGCTGTATGGGATCTCTTTTTTATATTGTTTGAAGATTTGCGCGCGTATCATCTCCGAAGCAAAAAACCTGTCGTTGCGATCGGTCAAAGCATCCTTTTCATAATATGGCGGGTGCTCGGGCAAATGCTCAATAACAAAATTCATTACCGCAAGCACGTTATAATCTTTTAAGGCTGATATGGCGAAGATCACTTTTGGATTTAATTTTTCTTTCCAAAATTCAACCTTGGCTTTTACCGTTTCCTCATCGGACTGATCAACCTTGTTAATTAATACAGCTACCGGCGCTTCTGTACCTGCTAATTTTTTCAATACATCCTCTTCATCGTATTCCTCGTAGATGTCGGTAACCAGTAAGATCAAGTCGGCATCAACTATTGAACCATCCACCTGGTGCATCATGCTTTCGTGTAAAGCATAGTGCGGTTTAATAACGCCGGGGGTATCAGAAAAAACGATCTGGTAGTCTTCTTCATTAACAATACCTAAAATACGGTGACGTGTAGTTTGCGCTTTTGGGGTGATGATTGACATTTTTTCGCCCACAAGCGCGTTCATCAGGGTTGATTTACCTGCGTTTGGCTTACCTATTATACTTACAAATCCTGCTCTGTGGGCCATAAAAAAATAAATGAAATAATATTTGGACTGCAAAGAAACGAATTATATCTTTGCAGTCCAATTTAAAGCGAATGTAAATTGCATTTTGGTTTAAAGAGGACACTTTTAGTAGTTATGAACTAAGGGTTACAATAACAAAAACAGTGCGGGATGGAGCAGTTGGTAGCTCGTCGGGCTCATAACCCGAAGGTCGTAGGTTCGAGTCCTGCTCCCGCTACCGAATCGGACAGCTTAGATAAATCTAAGTCTGTCCGATTTTTTTTTGCGCCTAACTTGCTGTTAATCAAAAACATTAGTTGTGCCGCTTGATTCGTTTGCGCGGTTCGATAAGTAGAACCATCAAAACATAGCTTTTCTGGATATATCGAACCAATGATGGCGCGTTTAACACTAGTGTCAGAACTGGTGTAAAGCGTATTTAAGCGGGATAGGTTATTCAATGCCTTATCAGTACAGTCATTCAGATTAAATACCTCTGGCTTAACAATGTCAGATAGCTTTGCTTCAAGTCTCAATAACTTGACTTCGCATTCTGCTTTGATTAGTTTATAATCAGTGCTGTCAATCGCATCTTCCAGCAACAGTTTCCTTGCCTTTGTTACTTTATCATTCTCAACCTGCATTTGATTCAATAATTCTTTGCGCCCATCTGTATATGGACTTGTCTGCTGATTGAAAATATCTTTAACTACCATCTTATACAATTCAGCAATTGCTGCCGTTTTAGGTACGAATTTATTTAACTCTTCTATAAAGGCTTCATTAGCCTGCTGTGCCTTGAAGCGCATACCGCATGAAGAAACACAATGATAGTAGTAGTAATAGCTATGTCTTCCTTTAGATGCGCTTCCCGTTAGCTGTTTGCCGCATTTGGAGCAAAGCAAAAACCCCCTTAAAGGAAGATGATGCTCGGTTGTGGCCTTTACAAGCTGAACCCGTTTCTTGTCATTCAGAATATCCTGCACCTCATAGAATAATGATTCACTGATAATAGCGTCATGCTGCCCTTGGACAATCTGCATTTCTTCATCCCGGTAAGCCGGAACTACGATCTTCCCGCAATAAACAGGATTTCTTAATAGCGTATAAAAGTTGCTCTTACTGCAATTCAATCCTTTACTATTAACCTCGCGTCTGATCTCATCGATATGATACCGCTGCGTGGCAACTTGCTCAAACGCCCA
>Ga0302197_10000559_pt1 | contig 37718 bp, 34 predicted proteins | sample II_Bog_N2_1_FD_193526 | JGI IMG/M metagenome (GOLD analysis project Ga0302197, IMG submission 193526) | Peat permafrost microbial communities from Stordalen Mire near Abisko, Sweden - II_Bog_N2_1 | ecosystem: Environmental > Terrestrial > Soil > Wetlands > Peat | place: Sweden: Abisko... | reverse complement strand
AGTGCAAAGCCCGACCGAAGGGAACGCCCAAAACAATGACTATAAACAAAAACGCTGTTTGTGAGGACACAAACAGCGGGAATATATTGTAATAGATTGCTTTTAATAATTATTATTCTCCGCAGGCTTAAATCTCGCTATCGTTTTCCTGCCTAAATCATAAGTAACTCTGAATACTTCCTGGTTATCGTTAAAGTGGCCCGGAGAACCGTGGAAACTCGCGATAAATTGCCCGGTAATACGATTGGCCTTAAAGGGTGTGAATATTACATCCAAACGGTTGTAAAAGGTCTTCTCGTAAAAGGAATCGCCATAATATATGATACTACCCTGGCCTTTATACAACTCATCCCTGAAAGCAAAACGATGATACGCCGCATAAGCTGTAAATACAAAGCCATTGCGTGTTTGCCAGCCGGTAGAGCCGCGTTCCCTTAAAAATGAGGTAAGGTTACCAGCCTCAAATGCTAACGAGTCAAGGCCTGAGCCTTTTGTAAAATCTAATCCAAGCCTTAATTCAAGCGCGCCGTTATCATATATGTGGTCAGTAGGTTGTAATATAGCAGCTCCGGCATCGTGCTCCATCATAAAGTAATCTCTTACGTAAAATGGTCCGTCGGCATTGGGGGTGTACCGGCCTTCGGCTCCAAACATAAATTCTTCACGCTGGGTATCGGTTTGGCGGCTTAACCAATCGATAAAACCTATCTGCCAAAAATTATCCGAGGTATATCTCGCCAGCAAACCCTCAACATTAGGCCTAAAATACATTAAGGTATCATTCAGCATAGCTCTCGGAAAATCGTCAACTAAACCTGCACGTGGAAATTCACCTGCATTAAATAACCAACTTTTGCTTTCAAAGTGATAATATGCAACAGGTACCGCGCTCAAAAAATAAGGTTGCGCGCCAAATTCATGTATGGCGTTTGTACCAACACGAAAGCTGTTATTGCTATCTATAACCAATCCAAGGTCTAAGGCTGTACGGGTTCCTGAATAGGTTCGTGAGCGAGGGATAAAGGCTTTGTATTCTCGGTTATCTAACCAGCCTAATGCATTAAAATGTATATCAAGGCTATCCTGCGCAAAAGCTGCAGCTGAGGTTAAAAATAATAAAAAAGCGAGTAAGTAAAGTTTTTTAATCATAAAGGTAATTATTTGTAAGGGGTATTTATTCGGCGGTAAATTTAATTATTCTACTGTTCTTGCTGCCGTTAAAAGGGTCAGTTCGGATAGAAAACATCAATTCATACTGCCCTTTTTGCTTTGGGGTGACAATTGTAAATTTGTAATGAGTGCTTTGCCCAACTTTTAACGCAATATTATTAAAGGTAGTATCTGCCTGTTGTATTTTCGCATCCCCTTTTTCATCAAAAAAACAAGCTTCTAAAAACGCATGGTGTAGCTGGTTTTTATTGCTGAAATTTATAGCTATCGGGTACGGATTTTTGATCACCAGATCGAAGGTGTGTTTTTGTCCTGCCGGTAAACTCATTTTGTAATTGCCGTTGTCAACGGTAACTTTTTGATAGGTGCGCACATCATTAACCCGTCCGGTATACCAGGTACCGGCGGGTACTTTTATTGAATCGGTTGTTACTCCCGGCGACTTAAAAGTTAGTACATATAAAACACGCTTGTGTTGTATACTATCTTCTATTGGCCAAATATCAAATTGGGTACCACGGTAATACCTATCGTCGTAGGAAAAGCCTTTTAATGTATTGTTATAGTAATCGTATTTAGATGGGTTTTGAAATCCTTCGTTAAACACTACATAGTTATCGCCTGCCTTTTGTTTTACGGCGTATGCCCATTGCTTAAACCCAAACTGGCTTTGTAAACGGCCAATAGGGATACCTGCAATTAATGTTAACCGAACGCATACAATGATAGCAATATTGGCATAAGCCACCGGATAGAACCATTTTGGAAGATTGGGTTTTTGCGCAAAGTTGATAACGATTAACAGGATAAGCGGGGCAAAGGCAATATAAGTCCATTGTGGCTGTACCTCGCCGCGGAAAGACGAGATCAGGAAAAATATAGGTGTGCCAATGCTGTTAACCATGAGGCAACGGATAAATCCATCTGTAATTTTAGCGGTGAAGCCTTTATAAAATAAGTACCAGCCAATAATCGGCCCGGCCATTAATATTTGCCCGAGCGGGTACAGGTAGGTGAATTCAGGGTGATATTTTTCGGCGGATCTTTCTGACAGATGATAATTGAGCGAAGGGAAATTATGATTTACCTGCCACAATATATGTGGGATGAATAGCACACTTGCCAGTACAACTATCAGCCAAAAGGATGGTCGTTTTAATAATTTGATGTTGGAGAGGACGGTAAACCCTATAAGTAATATAGCATGATATTTACTGTAAAGCAGGCAGGCAATTACTATACCCAATATAAAAGCCAATAGCCAGGTATCCCGCTCAATATACTTCTGATAGAAGTAATAAAACACCGCCGCGAAAAAGAAAAGCGGAGAATCTGGTGTGGTAGTAAAGCCGTACATGTGGCACATAAACATGCAGGCAATTACAATTACAAATAGCTTTGCGCTGGCGTTATATTTTTTTAAAATGAGCCAGAGTATATAAATAGATGCAGTGCTAACGGTAATGGTGAGTATACGCAACCCAAGTTGGTTGTGCATGATACTATCGCCAAACCGGATGAATAGGGCGACCATTGGTGGGTGGTCAAAATAACCCCAATCTAAAAAACGGGAGTAGAGCCAGTAGTAGGCTTCGTCGGCATGAAGTTCAAGTGTGTAACCCTGTATAATGTTTAACGCCGTCCATCCCAACAGGAAATACCAGATGATCTTTTTAGATTGATAAAGGGTATTTAAAGTGCTATCGGGCATTCAAATTTCATGTTGGTTACAGCCCGTAAAGTTATAATAAAACAATGAAGCTATGAATGTACCAAATGCATACGCAATTAAAATATTTTGCGAACTTTAGCCGAAAATTGTATTGCAATGATAAGAGAAATTGAAATTATAAAACTACCGCGCCAACGTATACTTGACGAAATAAGCCATTTGAGTGTTGAGCAGTTAAATAAAGTGCCTACTGGTTTTAATAATAATATTATATGGAACCTTGGCCACATGATAGCTGCCCAGCAAGGGATATGCTACAAACGTGCCGGTTTAGACGTTAGGGTAGATGAGGGATTTTTTAACACCTACAAATCCGGAACAAAACCTGAAGGTTTTGTTGACGCAGCAGGAGTTGAAGAAATTAAAAAAATGTTGTTTACCACACTTGAGCAGTTAGAAGTTGATTATAATAATGGAGTTATTACTAATTATACATCATTTGTTACCCCTTATAATATTACATTAAGTAGTATTGACGAGGCATTAGTTTTTTTGCCGTTTCATGAAGGGTTGCATATTGGTTATATTATGAGTTTGCGGAAGCTGGTGTAAACAAGATCTGGCGGGTATAGAAATTTGCAAGCCAAATGCTAAATTAAAAATCTATAAATTCGCACAAAAAAAGCATGGACGAATACAATAAAGAGATAGCCGCAATAGGGGCAAAGAATGCAGTTGAAATCACCGGCGATCTGATGGATTACTACAAGATCATCCAAAGGCCAAACGAAAGCTATAAGATCGTTTGGGAGAAAAAAGCCTCAACTCACATTAAGCATAAGGTTACCGCTGTGGTGAAGAAGTATTTTATACCGACGTTTTAAGATTTCTTCTTGTCATTGCGAGCGAAGCGTGGCAATCTCGTAGCTATACAAGGCGAATGATGCACAACTCGAGATTGCTTCATCGTTCCTCCTCGCAATGACATATGGGAATAAAAAAAGCCCGGCTGTAATTTTACAATCGGGCTTTATATTTTCTACAGAGTGGATTAAACTCCTAATAATAGTCTTGATGGATCTTCCAGTAATTGTTTAACCCTTACCAGGAAGCTAACCGATTCGCGGCCATCGATGATACGGTGATCATAAGATAACGCAACGTACATCATTGGGCGGATAACTACTTGTCCGTTTACAGCAACCGGGCGCTCAATAATATTGTGCATACCCAAGATAGCTGATTGTGGTGAGTTAATGATCGGGGTTGATAACATTGAACCAAATACACCACCGTTAGTAATAGTAAATGTACCGCCTGTCATTTCTTCTAGTGATAATTTGTTGTCACGGGCTTTAACAGCAAGGGCAGCAACCGCTTTTTCTATACCGGCAAGACTAAGGCTTTCTGCATTACGGATAACAGGTACTACTAAACCTTTTGGAGCAGATACAGCTATAGAAATATCAGCATAATTGCTATAAACAACTTCTTCACCTTCAATACGTGCACCAACAGCAGGCCAATCTTTCAATGCCTCGGTAACTGCTTTGGTGAAAAACGACATGAAGCCTAAGCCAACGCCATATTTCTCTTTAAATTTATCTTTGTATTTAGCGCGGAGCTCCATGATAGGTGCCATATCCACTTCGTTAAAAGTGGTTAACATCGCGGTTTCGTTTTTAACGGCTACTAAACGTTTAGCAACAGTTTTTCGTAACGACGACATTTTTTCGCGTTTCTCGGTACGTTCGCCTGTTTGCGCAACCGGTGCAGGAGTTGCAACTGGTGCAGCTTTTTGAGCAGGAGCAGCAGCCGGCGCGCTTTGCGCGTTAAGGGCATCTTCCTTAGTAATTCTTCCGGCAACACCGTTACCATTTACCGCGGCAGGATCAATACCCTTTTCGGCTAATATTTTTGCAGCAGCAGGTGATGGTGTGCCCGATGCATAAGTAGCTTGTTTTGATGTTGTGGCAGTAGTTAAAGCGAGTTTTTCTTCTTCCTTGGCTTCTTCTTTTGTTGGAGTAGCAGTTTGTTCTGCTACTGGAGCAGATGCTACCGCGCCACCTTCTTCAATAGTACAAACTATTGCGCCGATTGGCAATACATCGCCTTCTTTGGCTATTATTTTTAAAGTTCCGGCTTTTTCGGCAGTAAGCTCGAACGTAGCCTTGTCTGATTCTAATTCAGCAATTACTTCATCCATTTGTACTGCATCACCGTCTTTTTTTATCCACGATGCCAGTGTTACTTCGGTAATTGATTCGCCTACCGGCGGAACTTTGATCTCTAAACTCATATTTGTTGTTTTATTATCGGAGCGAGGGTGGAGGAGCGAGTCGCGTAAAGCAGTTTACCCGCTCTTCGCACTGTTTACCGGCCACTAATCTGCGCTGGCCGTAGCCATTTTTTGTGTTGTTTTGTTTGTTTTTTCTTTTAATACAGCGCCGGCAGGCAATTCAAATGCTTTGGTAATAATGTGCAATTGTTGCGCGACATGTTGTTTAGCAAAACCCGTTGCTGTGCTGCTGCCCTCTAAGCGCGATATTACATCCAGTTTTACCACATCATCCTTGCGGAATTTGCGGCACATGTAAGGCCAGGCACCCATGTTCTCAGGCTCTTCCTGTACCCATATAAATTCAGTGGCTTTACCATATTTAGCTTTGATCTTAGCCATTTGCTGAACAGGTGTTGGATACAATTGCTCGATACGAACAATGGCTACATCTTTGCGCTGATCTGTTTGTTGCTTATCTAACAGATCGTAATATATTTTGCCTGAGCAGAACAATACACGTTTAACTTTTTTAGCATCTGCAAAGCTGTCATCAATAACCTCCTGGAATTTACCTTCGGTGAAATCAACCAACGGCGATACGCATTTAGGGCTGCGTAGCAAGCTCTTAGGTGTAAACACGATCAACGGTTTACGGAAATCGCGGTGGATCTGGCGGCGTAATACGTGGAAGAAGTTTGCAGGTGTGGTGCAATTAGCAACCTGGATATTATTATCGGCACAAAGCTCCATAAAACGCTCAATACGTGCTGATGAGTGCTCCGGCCCTGCGCCTTCGTACCCGTGAGGTAATAACATTACCAAGCCATTACCACGCTGCCATTTTGTTTCGGCACTGGCAATATATTGGTCAACAATGATCTGTGCACCGTTAATGAAATCACCAAACTGAGCTTCCCAGATGGTTAACGCATTAGGGTTAGCTAAGGCATAACCATACTCAAAACCTAGTACCCCATATTCAGATAATAAAGAGTTGTAGATACTGAATTTAGCGTCGCCCCCGATATTATCCATCGGGATGTATTCTTGTTCCGAATCGGCTAATGTTAATACCGCGTGGCGGTGCGAGAAAGTACCGCGTTTAACATCCTCTCCACTCAACCTCACCGGATGGCCCTCTTTTAGTAAAGTACCGTAGGCTAATAGTTCGCCCATTGCCCAGTCGAATACATGGCTTTTTTCAACCATCGCATTACGGTCCTGGAATAATTTCTCTATTTTCTTGAAGAAATCTTTGTCTTTTGGCAATTCAGTAAGTGATCTGCCGATAGCCAATAATTCATCTTTTGGTACAGCGGTATCAGTTTTTGCGATGGTTTCCTTTTCGGTAGCTATGTGCAAGCCTTGCCATGCGCCTTCAAACATCGGGATAGCTTCTGTAAAGCGTTCTTCCGATTTTGACTCGTCTAACTGTGATTGTAAAAGATCGCGGAATTTCTTCTCAGATTCTTTCGCGAATTCTTCGGTGATAGAACCTTCAGCCAATAATTTATCTAAATAAACTTTGCGTGGATTTTCATGCGCATCGATGGCTTTGTATAATACGGGTTGAGTGAATTTAGGTTCATCAGCCTCGTTATGGCCATAACGGCGATAGCATAAAATATCGATAAATACATCACTATGGAAAGCCTGACGGTATTCCATAGCTAAGTTAATTACATAAGTAACAGCCTCAACATCATCGCCGTTAACGTGGAAAACCGGCGAAAGCACCGTTTTGGCCACATCTGTACAATAAGTACTTGAGCGGGCATCAAGATAGTTGGTGGTAAAACCGATCTGATTATTGATCACCAGGTGAATAGTGCCGCCGGTGCCATAGCCATTCAGTTTTTCCATTTGTAAAACCTCGTAAACTATACCCTGACCAGCAACAGATGCATCACCGTGTATTATTATAGGTGCGATCTTTTCTTCATCGCCATTATATTTAAAGTCGATTTTTGAACGGGTCAAACCTTCAACAACCGGGTCAACAGCTTCTAAGTGCGATGGGTTAGGGCAAAGGCTCAGGTGAACATTCTTGCCATCGTCGCTTTTAACATCGGTTGAATAACCTAAGTGATATTTAACGTCACCACTAAATGGTGAATCTTCATGGTAGTTTTTGCCTTCAAACTCAAAAAAGATCTCCTTGTAGGTTTTCTTCATGATGTTTGCCAGTACGTTTAAGCGGCCACGGTGGGCCATGCCTATGATATACTCCTGGATGCCTAATGATGATCCTTTTTGGATAACAGAATCAAGCGCAGGGATAATGGCTTCGGCACCTTCTAACGAGAAACGTTTCTGGCCCAGGAATTTGGTGCCTAAAAAGTTTTCGAATATGACGGCCTGGCTAAGTTTTTCAAACATTAGCTTTTTCTGGTCCACAGTGAATGAAGGCGTATTGCGGGTGCGCTCCATACGCTCCTCAAACCATTTTATTTTTATCGGGTTGCGTACGTAGCGGTATTCGGCGCCAATGGTACGGCAATACGTATCCTCTAAAGCCTGGCGTATGTCGCGCAATTTGGCAGGGCCTAAGCCAATTTCAACACCTGCGTTAAACACAGTGTCCATATCAGCCTCGCTTAAACCAAATGTTTCCAGTTCCTTACCCGGAAAGTATTGGCGGCGCTCACGTACAGGGTTTGTAGTAGCAAACAAGTGCCCGCGTGTGCGGTAACCCATTATCATGTTAAGAACATTAATTTCTTTCAAAAAATGATCAGGAGTTTCGGCACTTACCGAATTCGCTTCGGCGCCACGGCCAAAATCAAAACCTTCAAAAAACTTCTGCCATCCAAAATCGATGGAGGTGGGGTCTTGCTTATATTCTTCGTATAGGGAATCAATAAAAGCTGCGTTGCCGCTATTTATATAATTTAGGCGATCCATGTGTAAAACCAATCTATTAAACGGTACAAAAGTAAGCATATGTGCTTACAAACTTTAAATTTAATTTATAAAACATTCATTAAAATTGAAATAAGGTAGTTGTTATTAAAAATAGCTCAGCATGTTACCTTAGTGTAACAGTTCGTGCAGAAATTCGCGCACATAAGATACCCCTTCTAAAAGCACTGCAAGCAGGCCTATAATAACTGTAAATGATTCAAAAGAATTCATTATTGCGGCATTTATATATTAATTATTAGACGAAATAAGCGCCAAAAAGTTACTTTTTAAACTTTAGTTTACAAAGAACTGACATGTAACGATTTTGAGGTATCGCACAACCATGTATCAATAAAATCGCCTTTAGTTTCAAGTTCGCCAGTTTGGCGAGCGATGTTAAAATAACGGTTATCACGTTGGTCATTACCTATACCGGCTATAAATGCCCAGTTACCCCAATTGCTGGCAGGGGAATAGTCTATTAACTTTTCTTCAAAATAGCTGGCACCTTTGGTCCAGTCAACTTTAAGCGTATTTACCAAGTAGCTTGCTGTAATTTGCCTGCTATAATTATTAATGTAGCCGGTGGCATTTAATTCATGCATAATGGCATCAACTAAAGGGGTGCCGGTAGTTCCGCTTTTCCATTTATAAAAAAGCTCATCCTGATTTTCGGCAAAATCGCTAACATCGTTATCATTTTTAGCGGCAATAAATTTTTGACCATGCTTTTTAAACATGAACCTGAAATAGTCACGCCATAATAACTCCAATATTAAAGGCCCGTTGTTATGTTGAAAGTTTCCGGTTTTTAACACTTCCCAATAAATCTGCCTTAACGATATGCAACCAATTGTGATCCATGGAGAAAGATGTGACGCTACAGATGAACTTGCACTGTTCTTGCCTGTTTTTGGACTAGCTTGCTGGATATTGGAAAGGAAATTTTGCAATTGTTTTAACGCTTCAGTTTCTCCACCAACTAGTTTAATATGAGCACGATGATCATCAACAGGTTCTGCCAAACCCAATTGATTCAATGTTGGTATTTCTCCGGCATCTGTAATAATGGGGATATTAATTTCACCCGGTGTATCGATACAAGGGCGCACATTACTATCGCGCTCAATTTTCTTTTTGAAAATGGCGAAGCTATCCGGAATATCTTTTATCGGGAATGGCAGATCCTCTTTATGATATAGGGTGTGGCCTATAAAATGTTTCAGATTAAGTTTAATCTTCCATAAAGCTTCTTCTACCTGCTCAGATATATTGGTTTCTTCGTATGCCACTTCACGGTGATGGTATACTTCATTCACGTGGTATTCTTCGCAAAGCTGCGGTAAAATTTCGGCCGGGTTACCTGTGCGGATAATAAGTTCGGCGCCGTGGGCCTGTAAATTTTTACGCAGATCAGCAACAGATTCTAATAAGAAGCGTGCCCGGAAGCTTCCGGTTTTAGGCTCGCCTGTAGAAGTTTTGGTGAAGTAAAAAGGATCAAAACAATATACAGGCAAAATTTTATCAGCTTTACGGATAGCTTCTAACAGTATTTCGTTATCGTGTATTCGTAAATCATTCCTAAACCAAACCAGAATAGTTTTTTCGCTCATGTTTAGCAGGCCCCCTCAGAAAATTTGCGGTAGACAAAAGTTGCAAATTTTTATTTGTTTTTTGCATATGTACCGATTATTTGACAAGCGCTAAACATTTTTCAATAACAGTTAACGATGATAATTATGTAAACACCTGGATTTATATTAAATTTTATACTTTTACCGCCTTACAACCTATATCATGATTAAACCTAAATTACTTGTTACGGCGTTAGTTGTTATTTTACTTTTTGCCAAAGCTAATGCACAAGATACTACGCATTACGACCTTGGCCGCATCCAACTTAAAAAAGATTTTACCCAAAGCGTAACAGTTAAAGGCGAAGACCTAGCAAAAATGCCTTTTACAAATTTGGCAGAAGCTATAAATGTTTGGTTTTACGGTAGCTATTCTAACAGCTCGACACTTGTTTATGTTATTGACGGCAATTTGGTTAACGATGTAAATGCATACAGTATTTACGATATTGATGAGGTTACCCTTATTCAAAATGCGGTAACACATATTGCCGGAATAAGCCAGCAACAGCAGCAAATGGTTTTAATAAAAACTAAAAGATCAAAAGTAAAAGGTAGTGGAGTAACTGCCGTGGCGCAGGCAGATATAAGTAAGTTATATACCAATAATATCCGCAGCTACACTGCAACCCCTGAACAGGTTTTTGATTATCAGACCGGGTTAAAAACCAGTACCACGTTATATCAGCAATATTATGTTTCCGCATATCAAAATACCGGTAATATACAGTTTGGCGTATCGGCAGATCTTACAGCCGATGGTTTGCCACAAATAAAAAATGATTCATACATAAATACTGAAAGTTTTAAAAGGCTAAAACTAAACGGATATTTTGACGCTAACATTGGCAAATCGGTGCTTGACTTTACAGCCGGTTACACACCGCAAACCATTAATTACAATACGATTTATGATAACCCCGCAGGTAACTATAATGAAAAAGATAATAGCCATATTTTTAATACGTCGGTTAAACTGAATACACCATTATTGCCCAATTTGATCAATACCATACACGCTGATTATAATAATGACGGCGAAGGCTACAAAGGCACATATATATATAACCAAAGCGATGGTTCGGGCAATAATAATCAAATGGAAAACCTATACAATGGTGGAGGGTATAGCCACACCATTGTTGCCTATGATAATTTAAATTACGATGCTAAATTTAAAAATTGGGCATTAGAGCCCGCAATAAATTTTAGCTATAGAAAATTCAGAGATTCGGTACATAACCAAACCCTGTCAAATTACAACAGCGTGCAAGAATCTGTTTCTTCCAATTTTACTAATTTATATACGCATGTGTTTTTATTAACCCCATCGATTAACTTATATTATAAAACGTATTTCAATATTGAGGGCGGAATGCTGTATAATTTAACCTCAATTAACGGCATAAAACCTAACCATAAATTATTCCCGTTTATTTCAAGCTCGGCAGATGTTGCCCGTTTAATAAATCCTGCATCCAATATTGCGGTTAAAGTATTTGGGTCATATGCGGACGATGCTCAGGTACCTGAGAATTTTGTGTCGTTACCGGATTTTGACAATACCAACGTTTACCTGCCCGAATTGATCTATACTGATGTAATAGTTGGGGTGCCGGCAGGTATATATAATAGTATTTACCTTTCACAATATCATACCTCGTCAACCACCGATATAAAATCATACCATACCCTATCAGCAGGATTAACGCTTACGCCATTAAAATCGGGATTTACTTTTAACTATTTTTTTGAAAAAAGCAACTATTTAAGCCCGCTAATTATTTTTGTACCGGCTTATGTTAACACGGTGCAGGAAGCTTATGAAGAGTTTAATACAAACACAATACTACACCGGTTAAGCGTTGATTATGCGATCAGTAATTCTCAATTTAACTGGCATACAGGTATTAACGCTACTACCATAAAGCGTACCTACGACCTTGTTTTTGAACCAAACGCCAGTACCGGAGGAAATGAATGGACCGGCGGCTGGGCAAACCGCTTGGCTTACCGCAACTTTTTTGGCGGGGTTGATGTATTGTATTTCCTTGGGACTAAAAATTTTGATATTGCTAATGGAAATGTGAGCATTACAAAGTTTAATTCAATTTCGTTACAAAATGTGTATGCCGGATATCGTATGAAAACCTCAGGATTTAAAAATCTTGAGGTTTTTGCTACCGGCCGAAATATTTTTCAAAACCAAAAAGAAAACATTACCGATAGCCGAAAATATTATGGCTTAGGTTTAAAGTTTTCTTTATAACCCGGCAAACATTTTAGTAGCGGCAGCCTTATACAAAAGGATAATAGGAATTAGTGTAATAGGCATGCTCATTATTCCGTTTAATTATAGATAAGCATGACATACACGTATTTACATAATGCTTAACTTTATAATATAATTCAAACAGTATGGCAACTATAGAAGGCATTAGAAAGGCATATATGGATTTTGTATTGACGGAAGGCGAACAGCCAAAGTCGGTTTACATATTTGCTAAAAAAAATAAAATGACCGAGGCTGAGTTTTACCAGTTCTTCGGGTCATTTGATTCGATTGAAGAAAGCATTTGGTCGGGCTTGGCGTTGAATACGCTTATCGAAATACGTGGCCAGGAAGTTTGGAAGGAGTATTCATCCAGGGAAAAAGCACTATCGTTTTTTTACGCGTTTTTTGAATTGCTTAAAGGTAGCCGCAGCTTCGCGGTATATAGCATTAAAAAACAACCTAAAGGTTTTACTACACCAAAGGTGTTTGAGAAGCTGAAGGAAATTTTTGAAGGATTTGCCGAAGAGATCATTAATGAAGGCATTGAAACTTCGGAATTGTCTGATCGTAAATTCTTCTCAAAACGTTATAAAGATGCTTTATGGATACAATTTGTATTTGTATTGAATTTTTGGATTAACGATAGCTCAACCGGTTTTGAAAAAACTGATGAAGCTATTGAAAAAGGCGTGAATGTAACTTTTGATCTTTTTCAGCGCTCTCCTATCGATAACCTTTTTGAGTACGGCAAGTTTTTAGCTAAAAACGGCGGTATGAAGGAAAAAATGGGGTTCGGATTTTAATGCTTAATTCTTCACTATTGTCATTCTGAACATAGCGAAGAATCTTCTCCAGAAGAAAGTATGCTGTAGAAGATTCTTCGTTGCTCTCAGAATGACAAGTTATATAACACATCACTTCTTTTGAAAAACTTTACCGCAATTTTTGATATGGACGGTACTTTGGTAGATAATACCCCATATCACTTTAAATCATGGCAAGCCTTTTACAAAAAACATGGGCTTGGCGAATTGGCAGAATCAACTTATAAAACATCTATCAGCGGTGTCCCTATTATTGAAACATTAAGAGGGTTGTTTCCTGATGCTGATGAAGAAACTTTAAAGGGCTATCTAAAGGAAAAAGAAACCTATTACCGTGAAATATATGCACCTTTTTTAAGACCGATAAACGGATTGGAAAACTTTTTAGCGGAATTAAAAGATGCGGGTATTAAAATGGCTATGGCATCATCAGCCACAATAGAGGATATTAATTTTATACTGAATAAAATACCTATTCGTGATGATTTTGAAGCCATTATAGATGGGAGTAGGGTAACCAAGGGAAAGCCGAACCCGGAAATATTTTTGAAAGCTGCAGAAGAATTAAAAGCAGATCCTGCCAATTGCGTAGTTTTTGAGGATTCGCTGGCAGGTATTAAAGCAGCGAACGCGGCTGGCATGAAAGTGGTAGGCATTACCACAGGCCACAAAGCAGATCAACTGCAACCATCAAATTTGGTGATAGACGACTATTCCACTTTGACGGTGCAAAAGTTGGCTGCATTATTTGAATAGTTGATATTTCATAGTTGATGGTTTAAGCTATCAACAAATACCATGAACTATCAACAATGAACTAAAAAGATATGAGCGATACGCCAAAAGAACTAAATAGCATACCAACTTCTAAAGTACAGCGATCAGGAAAATTTGTTAAAACAGGATTTAAGATCGGTGGAAATTACATCAAGCATTATTCAAAAAAACTGTTTAATTCGGATTTGGATAAAAGTGAATTGAATGAAGATAATGCCGCGGATATTTATGAATCATTAAGCGAATTGAAAGGGAGTGCCCTAAAGGTAGCGCAAATGCTCAGCATGGATAAAAATCTGCTGCCGCAAGCCTATGTAGATAAGTTTTCTCAATCGCAATATAATGCGCCACCGCTATCGGGGCCGCTTATCGTTCAATCGTTTAAAAAGTATTTCGGCAAAACGCCTGAACAGATCTATGACAAGTTCAATCTAAAATCAACCAATGCAGCTTCTATCGGCCAGGTGCATTCCGCGGAATTAAATGGAAAGAAATTGGCTGTTAAAATTCAGTATCCGGGTGTGGGCGATTCTATATCATCGGACTTAAAACTGGTTAAGCCATTTGCATTCCGTTTATTAGGCATGAGCGAAAAAGAACTGGATGTGTACATGCGCGAAGTGGAAGAACGTTTGTTGGAAGAAACAGATTATGAATTGGAGATTCGCAGGTCAATAGAGTTTTCCAACGCCTGCGCTAATCTTGATAACATTGTTTTTCCTACCTATTATCCCGAATTATCGAGTAAACGCATCATCACGATGGATTGGCTGGAGGGACAGCATTTAAAGGAGTTTTTAGCGACCAACCCATCACAGGAATTAAGAAATACAATAGGCCAGGCGCTTTGGGATTTTTATAACTTCCAGCAACATGAGTTACGTGCAGTGCATGCCGACCCTCACCCGGGTAATTTTATGATCACCCCTGATGGTAAACTGGGTGTGATTGATTTTGGCTGCATTAAAGAAATGCCCGAAGATTTTTATGCACCTTTCTTCTCGCTTACCTCTACCAATTTATTGGATAATAAAGAAGAAACGATCAAAGCATTCCGCTTGCTGGAGATGATCCATCTTAAGGATTCACCTGCGCAGGTTGAATTTTATTACGGTATGTATAAGCAGATGATCAAATTGTTTGCCATGCCTTATATAGATAGCACTTTTGATTTTGGTGAGACAAAATTCTTTGATGAGCTATATAGTTTTGGCGATAAAATATCGAAAATGCCGGAGTTTAAACAAGCCCGTGGTGTAAAGCACTTTATTTATGTTAACCGAACCAACTTTGGCTTATATAATATTCTGCACGAGCTAAAAGCAAAGGTTAAAACCGATACATATAAACCGCATGTAACTATGCAATTTGCAGTCGATAGCTTATAATAATTTAGCAGTAATTAATTATGGTCTTAAAAAATACATTTGTGCACCATGTGCTTTTTTGGTTAAATGATAAAGCCGACAGGCAAAAGTTTGTTGATGGTTTGCAGCAATTAACAGCAATAGCCTCAATCAGGGATATTCATACAGGAATAACGGCAGATACGCACGGCGGGCCAATTGATGATTCTTATGATGTTTCTTTGCTGATCTTATTTAATAATCAGGCAGACCATGATTTATATGATGCTGACCCTATTCACCAGGATTTTATCGCGCAATATGGTAAGCTTTGTTCAAAGTTGGCGGCATACGATAGCATCAACGCCTAAGTGTTTTTCTTTTTAAGAATGTTATAAACCAAACAGCTACTAATTTATATTGTTGTGCTTGTATGAAAGTATTAATTGCCGGTGCTAATGGTTACATAGGAACAAGGCTTATCCCTATTCTTTTGGATAAAGGCCATGAGGTGGTTTGCCTTGTACGCGATAAACGGCGCTTTCATGAACAGAGCGATTACAGCGAAAAAGTTACCCTTTTAAAGGGCGATTTACTGCAAAAAGAAAGCATAGAAGCATTTCCTGAAGATATTGATGCTGCTTATTATTTAGTGCATTCTATGTCGCAAAATGAAGATTTTGCAAAATTGGAGGCTTTGTCGGGGAAGAACTTTGTTGATACCATAGATAAAACCGATTGTAAGCAGATCATCTATTTGAGCGGTATCACCAATGATGACAACCTTTCTAAGCACCTTCAATCGCGCAGGTATGTAGAAGATGTTTTGGAGGAGGCAAAAGCAGCATTAACGGTTTTAAGAGCAGCTATTATTATTGGTTCCGGGAGCTCATCATTCGAGATTATTCGTGACCTTACCGAAAAACTACCTTTAATGACCGTGCCACGTTGGGTAAATACTAAATCCCAACCCATTGGTATACGGGATGTGTTAGCTTATTTGGAAGGTGTTTTGTTAAACAAAAAAGCATTAAACAAAACATTCGATATCGGCGGCCCTGACATACTGACTTTTAAAGAAATGATGCTTGGCTATGCCAAAGTGCGTAAGCTAAAGCGTTATATAATTACTATTCCATTTCTTTCGCCCAAAATATCATCGTACTGGCTTTATTTTGTTACCTCAACAAGTTACCAGTTAGCGCAGAGTTTGGTAGACAGTATGAAGAATGAAACTATTGTAAAGGATCATTCAATTGATGAAGTAGTTCCGCATAAATGCTCAACTTATGAAGAAGCCCTGGAACTGGCTTTTATAAAAATTGAGCAAAACTCGGTGGTTTCAAGTTGGAAGGATGCCTTAAACATGGGGTATCTGAATTCTGCTTTTATGGATCAGATTAAAGTGCCTCAAAATGGAACATTAGAGTATAAAGTAAAACTGCCTATTCCCGATGATGGCCAGTTGGTATTGGATAATATTATGGCTATCGGGGGTAATCGTGGTTGGTATTATTGGGATTGGATATGGGGTATTCGTGGTTTTATTGATAAAATAGTAGGCGGTGTAGGCTTACGCCGCGGGCGTACCAGTAATGTAAATGTTTCACCCGGAGATGTGATTGATTTTTGGCGTGTTTTACTTGCCGACAGAAAAACTAAACGTTTATTGTTATACGCGGAAATGAAACTACCGGGCGAGGCATGGCTGGAATTTAAGATCATCGAAAGAAACGAAAAAAAAATGCTAACCCAGGTAGCTACCTTCAGGCCGAATGGGCTATTAGGCAGGCTATATTGGTATAGCATGCTACCCTTCCATTTGTTTATTTTTAAGGGAATGGCTAAAAAGCTTATCAGCTACAAATTACCTAAGGTCGCCTTAACTGCACACTAAACAATTCGGCATGCACAAACATATTTTACTAACCGGCGGGACGGGACTTTTGGGTACCCATCTTACAAAAACATTATTAGATAAGGGTTATGAAGTGAGCCATTTAAGCCGGACACAGGGCAACAATCCTGATGTGAAAACTTATTTATGGGATGTGGCCAAAGGTGAAATTGATGAGAACTCTATAATAGGTGTTGATACTATTGTTCATTTGGCCGGTGCAGGTGTGGTTGATGAACGCTGGTCGGATGAACGGAAGCAAGAGCTCATCGATAGCCGGACTAAATCTATTGGGTTGATATACCAGGTCCTCCGAAAAAAAAATCACATTGTTAACTCGGTAATCTCAGCCTCGGCAACAGGTTTTTATGGCGATAGGGGTGCAGAAGTTCTTACTGAGGAAAGTGATTCCGGAAGCGATTTCTTGGCAGATGTTTGTATAAAGTGGGAAGCTGCTGTTGATAATGGCAAGGAATTAGGCTTACGAATAGTGAAATTTCGCACCGGGATAGTATTAGATAAAAATGGAGGGGCTTTGCCCCAATTGGCCAACCCTGTAAAATGGGGCGTAGGTTCGCCATTAGGTAGCGGGAAACAGTGGATGCCCTGGATACATTGGCGCGATGTAGTTAAAATGTATATTTATGGCATTGAAAATGCTGCGCTTTCTGGCGTTTACAATATGACGGGCCCAAACCCTGTAACCAATAAGCAATTAACAAAAGCGGTAGCCACGCAACTGCATAAACCCTTTTGGGCGCCAAATGTACCAGTATTTGTTTTAAAACTAATTTTGGGTGAGATGCGAATTGCTGTATTAGAGAGTGCAAAGACATCATCAAAAAAAATAGAAGATACCGGATTTAAGTTTGATTACCCGCAACTGTCCGGCGCGCTAAAAGATATTTATGGATAAAAAAGTACCACTTACTATTTTTTGGTTCAGGCGCGATTTGCGTTTGGATGATAATGCCGGCTTATATCGCGCTTTAAAAAGTGGCAGCCCGGTGCTACCGATCTTTATTTTCGACAAAACAATATTGGATAAGTTAGAGGATAAAGATGATGCACGGGTAACTTTTATATATAATGCTATTGAAAATATTGATACAGAGCTTAAAAAGCAGGGTAGTAGTCTGCTGGTTTTACATGATGAGGCAGAAAATGCCTGGCAGAAGCTATTAAAGGAGTATGAAATAGATGCGGTTTATACAAACCATGATTATGAGCCTTATGCAAAAAAGCGGGATAACGATGTGGCTGAATTACTAATGAAGCATAACATTGGATTTAAAACTTTTAAAGACCAGGTTATTTTTGACCGCGACGAGGTTTTAAAAAAGGATGGTAGCCCTTATACTGTTTACACGCCCTATATGCGTAAATGGTACGAGAGGCTTACCCCGTTTTATCTGAAGCCTTATCCAACAAAAAAATACTTCAAAAACCTGTTTAAGACGACTGGTTTTAAAACGCCCTCGTTAAAAGATATGGGCTTTGAAAAAAGTCCTATAAATTTCCCTGGTGAGAACTATGAGGCTGTGATAAAAGATTATGCTGAAAAGCGTGATTTTCCGGGGATTGAGGGTACATCGCGCATTGGTTTGCATTTAAGGTTCGGTACGGTAAGTATACGTGAATTGGCCGGGACAGCTACCGATTACTCAGAAAAGACGTGGTTGAACGAATTGATATGGCGGGAATTCTATATGATGATCCTCGATCATTTCCCACACACTATGGATCATGCGTTCAGGCCTGATTATGACAATATTAAGTGGATAAATGATGAAAATCAGTTTAAAGCTTGGTGCGAAGGAAAAACAGGCTTCCCGCTGGTTGATGCGGGTATGCGTGAATTGAATGCAACAGGTTATATGCATAACCGTGTACGTATGGTAGTAGCCAGTTTTTTAGCCAAGGATCTTTTAATTGACTGGCGCTGGGGTGAGCGCTATTTTGCCCGGAAACTACTGGATTATGAAATGGCAAGTAATGTTGGTGGTTGGCAATGGTCGGCGGGGAGCGGTACTGACGCGGCGCCATACTTCCGAATTTTTAACCCGGATTCACAACTCAAAAAATTCGATCCGCAATTTATCTACATAAAAAAATGGGTTCCGGAGTATGCTGACTTCAGCAAATATCCAAAACCCATTGTTGATCACGCTTTTGCACGTGATCGATGTTTAAAAGCTTTTGAAGCAGCGTTAGTTCGGTAAACTATGGGCTAACGGTTTGAATAGTATATTCAAATCTTAAGCAACTGTTAGGCGGTAAAACACTGCTTGTTGAGGCTGTACCATAACCTTGCCCGGAAGGTATAATCATTGATATTACGGTGCCCTTTACTGCATATTTTTTTAGCATACGGGCAACACCTGGAATAATGTCAGGGACATCTAATGAGGCACTGTCAACACCGGCAGTTGTGGGGTCAGTAGGATTAGCCGCGCCGAATACACTGCCGTTTAATAACCGGCCATTGTACGCAACTTCAATAGTAGAATTATCTGTTATATGATCAGTACCGGTACCCACAGTTTGTATATTATAATATATTCCTGAATCAGGTTTATAAAGGCTTGTTAAGTTATTTGTTGCTAAATAATTTTTAATCACCTGATCGTCATATGTATTTTGTAAAGTGTTATAAGTATATGGGAACCCTGAATTATCGGTTCCGTAAACATTATACTTTTGTGAAGTAATTACATGCACATAAAAATCAAGACATTGGTTACCGGCAATGTGTGAACCCGCATTTTTAATGCTTCCTGAACCATATCCGTTTACACCATAAGCAAGTTCGGATGGTATTAATACGCGCATACTACCACCAACATATTTTAAATCATTTAATATAGCCAGTTCAAGGCCATAAGGTAATGCATCAGATGTAATGTGGCCAAGATATCCAAAATATTGATTGCCAATTGTATCTGTTTTAGTATATAAACCATCAAAACTCCGGAATGAAAATACAAAAGATATTTGATCACTATAAGTTAAAGAGTCGCCTGAACCCTTCAATAGGGGTTCATAGTAAATGCCTGATGTATCACCACCTACAAGATCTTTCTGCATACCTGTTATGCCATTAGCCTTAATGTAGTTTTGAATCTGTTGATTATCGTATTGATGAATATTGGGTTCAGTGCCGGTTTTTCGGCAAGATACAAACCCAATAGTTGAAAGTAGTAAAAGGGTAAAAATTGTTTGTTTCATTTAATTAATTAGTTACACTATAAATTCGTATCGAAAAATCAAGAATCGCATTCCCTGGCAGCCCCAGCCCTGGTTGAGGATAATGGCCATATGCATAACGCGATGGTATAAGTAAACGGATCTCGCCGCCGGCTGTACCCTCCGGAATACCCAATTGCCATCCCAAAATTACATTTGCCAATGTATAAGATGGATGAAAATTATTGGTTTCATAAAATTGGGTTTCGGTAGTAGGGCCGGTAATATATCTTCCTGTATCGCCAACAGTTACCTGTGTTGATGTTGTAAAAAGTGTATTTGCCGATCCTGTATCAATCACCATATAATAAACACCAATTGTGTCATTGTTTTGTACATGCTTAAATTTGCCTTGCAAGCCGTTGCTCCTGATGTAATTGCTTACCAGCGAATCATCAGTTTTTTTCTGTGCCGCGTATTGTGCCGGCCCATATATTGATGATTTAGTACAGGCAACAGTACAGCAAACAAAAAAAATCGCAATAACTAACAGTATCCTGTTCATTTAAATTTCAAACGCCAAATTTATTCTTTTATAATTCAAAAACGGCAGGTTAACATTTTTTAACAATATTATTGTGATTTAACCTTGCAAATTGATATTTATTGTAGTGAGAATACTTTTTCTGAACTGTTTATGGCTTATAATTTAAGGTTAGCTGGTTTATCTTTTCAAGCATATTTATCAAATTCTGCTTATCGGCCTCATTAATGTGGTCGTTCAGGTAGTTGTTAAACTGTTTAACAATGCCTCGGGCAAGGTGTCGCTTCTCTTTACCTAGTTCTGTTAAATAAATTTTAACAGATCGTTTGTCACCGGGGTTTGATTCCCGATAAATAAGCCCGGTTTTTTCAAGTTGGTTAAGCATTCGCGATAAACTGGTTGATTTAAGCCCGAGTAAAGCAGCCGCTTTTGACACCGTGGTACCTTCCTGCTCATCAATATTGATCAATAAATACCCTATTGATTGCGTAATGCCAAATTCTGTTACCAATTGGTTATACCTATTTGCAACAGTTTGCCATACTATCTTCAAAAAATAGTCAATGGTTTCCTGGCTTTTTACATTGTTACGCATAGCTCACAAAAATAAGTAATTTTAGGTTTTGTAAATTTACCACCCAAGTTTGGTATCATCCCCCCTAGGGTCTGCACCACCTTCATAATAACCCCATTTTGTCTTCAAAATTGCATCAACACGGCCTATTGGTTTATGATCCACAATTTTGTAGCCTTTTCTTTGCAGCTTTTGGCGGGTAATGCTATCTATTGCTCCTGCTTCAACATCAACCTCATCCGGTAACCATTGGCTATGAAAACGTTTGGCGGTAACAGCTTGTTGCATATCCATATTAAATTCAATCGCATTTAATATGGTTTGAAATACAGAGGTGATAATTGTTGATCCACCGGGTGTACCTACTACCATAAATAATTTGCCATCTTTTTCAACAATAGTTGGTGTCATGGAGGATAGCATGCGTTTGCCGGGCTGTATGCTGTTGGCTTTGCCCCCAACCAGGCCATACATATTCGGAACACCGGGTTTCTCGCTAAAATCATCCATCTCGTTATTCAGCAAAAAGCCCGCGCCTTTAACAAATATTTTTGATCCGAATGAGTCATTAAGTGTAGTGGTAATAGATACCGCGTTCCCATCACGATCAACAACACAGTAATGTGTGGTCTGATTACTTTCATAACCTATAAATGTGCCTGGTTGTATTGCTGTGCTTGGCGTAGCTGCGTTCCAGTTAAAGCTTTGCATCCGCTGAGCTATATAGGCTGGATTTAGCAGGCTGTCAACAGGTACCTTATAAAAATCAGGGTCGCCCAAATATTTTGAACGGTCAGCATAAACTCGGCGTTCTGCTTCAACCATTAATTGTACTGTCGAATCCTGGTTATAGCCCCATCGTTGTAAAGGGTATTTTTCAACCGATTTTAATAGTTGGACTAATGCAATACCACCACTTGATGGCGGAGGCATGGTAATTATAGTATAATTTTTATACTTACCGATGATAGGTTTACGCCAAACGGCATGGTAATCTTTAAGATCAGCCTTGGTAATGATGCCTTCACCATCTTTCATTTCGGCTACCATTTCATCAGCAACTTCACCTTCATAAAAGCCTGCGCGACCTTTATCACGAATGAGTTGTAGTGTTTTAGCCAGATCGGTCTGCACTAACAGATCTCCTTCTTTCCACGGCGTATCTTTAAGCATATAAGATTTTCCCGGATTCAATTTTTTAAATACACCTCGTGATTCATTTAATCCCGCGGCAAGTTTAGCTGTAACTTTAAACCCATTGGCCGCCAAATCAATTGCAGGTTGCACAAGATCAGCCCATTTTAACTTACCATATTTATTATGCGCCTCAATCATCCCATCAACAGAACCCGGTACGCCCGAAGCTTTATGAGTATATAAACTCATATCGGGTATTGGATTACCAGCTGAATCAAGGTACATATTGGTTGTTGCAGCAGCTGGGGCTTTTTCCCTAAAATCAAGCGTGTTGCTTTGTCCATCAGCGGCTCGATATACCATAAATCCGCCACCACCTATATTGCCAGCCTGGGGTAATGTTACGGCAAGCGCAAATTGTACGGCTATGGCTGCATCAACAGCATTACCGCCTTTTTGAAGTATGGCCAGCCCAACCTTTGATGCATCTGGATAGGCACAAACAACCATGCCATTTGTATATTCCTTACCGCTGGTATCATTTAATGCACCTTGTACGCAACCAAATAAAGTAGGGGCAACAAGCAAAAACGAAAGCAAATAACATGTTTTTTTTATTGTGATGGAATTTCGCATTTAATTATAATGAAGTTAAAATATCCCCAATGTTCCGCCGGGATAACCGCACTAATTTAGTTTATTTTGATGCATTGTACTGTTAAAAACAGAATTGTTTTTTATTGACACACAGCTGGTTTGCCAACTACAACATTAATTTTTTAGATAACAAAGCCATAAAACCTATTTTTGGCCGTTTACTGATTGTAACATTTATACTCACAAAACTACCTATTGATGAAAAAATTACTTTTAACATTGTTTATTTCAGCTTCTTTTTTGCTGCTGACTAACAGGTCACAGGCACAGAACGCGCAAACGCAGGGCGGCCAGGATTATAACACTGCGGTAGGACTAAAATTTGGTCCGTTTGAAAGCGGGGTGAGCATAAAATACTTCCCTGCCAGCAATATATCTTATGAAGGTATAATTGGATTCAGGGATCACGGAGTTGTTTTTACCGGCTTGTATGAGCTAAACCAGCAAGCTTTTAATGTGCCCGCGTTAAAATTTTATTATGGATTCGGTGCCCATATCGGTGCTGTTGGCAAAGGTGAAATAGACGATTTTAATGGCGCTGAATATTATAATAACAACCATATTTTATTAGGAGCAGATGGAACTGTTGGCCTTGAATATACTTTTCCGAACACGCCTATAGCTATAAGCCTCGATCTTGATCCAAGAATAGAGCTGGCAAGTGGCCCATACTTTGACCTTGGACCCGGAATAGGGTTAAAATATACCTTTTAATAATTTCTGGAAAAGATCGTTATCTAACAATAACGATCTTTTTTGTATAAACCTTTGTGCCTAGCATCAACTTTAATATATATACGCCGGGAGCCTGATTGTTTACATTTAATACGCTGCTAAAGTTGCCCGCGGCTATATTTTGTTTGCTGGTATATACAATTCTGCCTATGCTATTTACCAGGCTTAGTGCCATATCCGCATTAGTTGGCGCATCAAATAGTACATTTAAAATAGTATTTGCAGGTACGGGGTATACTGTTAAGCCTACGCCATTATCCGTTATGGTTGATGGTGATATATATACATAAGTAGCCGATGTATCTGAACAACCTGTGCTTGAAGTAACCCGAACTTTGTAATTACCGTTAGCTGTAGCGGGGTATGTTTGGTTGGTAGCATTATTTATAATGGTGCCATTTAAATACCATTGATTGCCTAATGCAAAATTAGAGTTTAATACAGTGCCAGTTTGAGTGATTGTTGGCCTTACAAGTGTAGCGGCTTGTCGGCTAGCTGAAGCGCAACCTAAACTCTTAACCTTCAAATTGTAAAAATAATAGTAATAAGTAGCAGGGTTGGTGCCCGCTCCGCTCGCGGTATTGCTGGTTATAGTAAATACGCTATCGGCAGAGAAAGGATACCCGGTTACACCGGCATTGTTACGATAGATGGTAACATTTGCATCATAAGCAACATTTATCGAATAATCTCCCGCTGCAGGTATTTGTAAGTTTAAATTATATACCTTGCCTGTATCGCTTGGGTCATCATTCTGCGCCCCGGGTTGCGGGTTCGTAGCTGTTGCAGCAGCGTTAATAGTAGTGCTTGATAATGTTTCGCCGCCTGCATTAGTTACCCAAAAAGTTATATTACCCGGATAGCCAATGTATAAACGCGCGCTTTGTAATATTACCGGCGCGTTTGCATGCACCAAAACTGACGGCCCGAATTGGTTATATCCGCCACCAGTAAAAACTTCTTTAGTTGCAGGGCCAACTGTGCCGCTAAAATCATTAAGGCCTGCGTAAACTGTTTTGTTGGCTGGGATTTGAGCTGCTGTAGTCGGCGAGCCTATGGCAATTGGAGCATTATCGGTAGTATTATTATACCAGAATATTGTTCCATCGCCGGTACCTGTAAATGAATATTTGCTGCTTTCGATGCAATAGTTAACATTTAGGTTGCTTATGGTAGGTGCCGGATTTATGGTGATTTTTGCGCTTGCCGTATCGTTGCTGGTTATTACATCGTTAGGGAGGCTGGTTATAGCTGTTATGGTATACGTCGCCCCGGCTATTGCATTAAAAGTTGAATTTAAGGTGAAATTAGCTTCAGCTAATGGAGATAACGTGCCGTTATAAGTTTCATTAAAAGTGGTGATGCTGTTATCGGGAGCTTTTACGGTAACTGTTACAGGGATATTACTGATGGATGCAGAGCCATAGTTTTTTAGTGTAACTGTAATAGGAGTAGGGCCCGAGCAATTGCCGGTTGTGTCCGGACTTGTAATTGCTATCGCGCCTGCATCTGTTGTCGATTTGATAAACTCAACACGATAATCCTGTGTTTCGCCTTTCGCATATGAGCCGCATGCCTGTACTGTCGATGTATCGCTGGTTTCGGTTAATACCACGCGCATCAGGCTGTAATTGCCGGGAGTAACAGTAATGGGAACCGTAATGTTTGTGTTATAAGTTCCTGTGCCATTTATTACGTTGGTGGTTGCCACCAGTTCGCCTGCTTCGTTAAAGTTTCCATCACCATTCCAGTCGATATATACTTTAGCAACCTTGTTAAAGTTATTACCACAGGTACCTAATGTTAGGCTTAAAGGATATGTTTTACCCGCGATAAGTGAATCGGTAAGGTTTGTATAATCAGAATAAGTGGTGCAACCTGCTGGTGGAGTATTATTTATGTTTGACAGTGTTACGTTATTTATGCGCGAATCAGCACTTGATGTAGGTCCTGATGTGCAGTATGCCGATCCTCCAATACCTGTCGTTATAAGTGAATATGCCTGTCCGCCTGATTGTAAGGTGTTTTTGTGTGAAACGGTGATGGTATATTGCCTGCCGGGAACAGCGCCTGTTATATAAACTTGTTCTACATTATCACGAATATTGTCGCCTGTTTGCGCCGGGTTTGATGGGTTTAATGGATCTAATATCCAGGGCATAAAGGTAGTTGTACCATCGCTAACCCTAACATCCAGGTCGTTTACCAATTTAATAGTGCGATCATTTACTATTCCATCTGGAGTTACAGTACCTGTGGGATCCGTCCATGAAATAGTAGCTATCAGCGGCCCGTTACCTGATGCTGTTACTGTAAGTGTTTTTGTTTGCCCTTGCGATAGGGAGTCTTCTTTTATGATGCTTTTTGTGCCATTATCAATTAATGCCTGTGCAGCGCTTTTGGTATTAAGCAATCCCCATCCATACATATAATCAGGGCCAACGCTTCCGGCATCAACAGCAGTAGCACATACCAGGCCCTTTAAAGTAGCGGCCCGCATAAACGCGCCCGCGTGTTTCTCGGCGTAATACTCCTGCAATAAATATAATGAGCCGGTTACATTGGGCGCCGACATGGATGTACCGCTTAAGGTAATATAAGTTGTAGGCGATGCACTGCCGCACGATAGCACATTTTCGCCCATGCCTACTATATCGGGCTTAACCCTTCCATCATCCGTTGGCCCGTAACTACTAAAGTAACTTGCTATAATATCCGAACTACCTGATGGGCCATAAGGCAACTGGCCTACTGAGCCTACCGTTAAAATGTTTTTAGCGTTGCCTGTGGTGGCAATGCCATCATAGCCATACTGGCTGCTGATATTGCTTGCGGCAGTACGGGTTTTTGTTACCAAGGTCATGTTTGTTGCGCTGGCATAGCCTTGGTATGTGCCGCCAATTGCAGGGCCGTTATAGCCACGTGCATTTCCTGCTGATTCCACAATCAGGTAATAGGGGGCGTTATATTCTATCTGGTCAAAACTTGCTGTGCGGTCACTATATTGGCCGAAAGCATAGTCGACACTATCGCCCGGTAAGCCATACCATGTCCAGTTGCCATTATCATCCAGATCCCATCCGGCAACATCGCCATAAGAGTGGTTTGACAGTATCAATCCTGATGCAGCCGCGCTTATGGTAGTAATATCGTTATCAAAATCATAAGATTGCAGGGTATTGGCATTAAAAGCCATGCCTTTGGCCGGTGCATAAACACCTTTGGCTATCATAGTGCCTGCAACGTGTGTTGCGTGGTCTAATACCGCCTCGGTAGTATTAATGGTTATGGCTTTACCTGCAAATTCCTGGTGGGCAGCATAAACGGCGCCGCCATCCCAAATCCCAAGCTTATTGTTTAAAAAGCTGCTTGATCCTGATAAATTAAGTCCTAATGATCCGCCGGGCTGAACAGCATTGGTTTGTGTTGTTGCTGCTGATATTATATTATCATAAGTTTTGAGGTAGATAGGGAAGCCTTTGCTATTTAGCCCCTGCAATGATTTTATCCCGCCATTTTTTGTTTTAGTCCGGATTTTCCAACCATGAATCGCAGCTTGATCCAAAGCTTGTTGATGGCTGCTGGCATATAGGGCGTTTTTTTTAATAGATAGATCATGAAGGGCTTTCTTTTTAGCATCGGTAACTAACTGATGCTGGCCAAATGCATCACCAGTAAAAATAAATAACAAAATACCGGTAATTATTGCCGAGTAGCATTTCCTCATAAGCGCTGAAAATAAATATTTTAACCTGTTAAGTTTAGTTTAACAAGTTTCTGTAATTAAAACGGTATTATGAAATTTTTCGGATTGTAAAGAGATTAGAATCGATAAAACTGCATTTTAACCGAACTAATCGTCAGGCGCTATATCTTATCAATTCTTATCCACTTCATACCCGCCGCCTCTGCCGCAAGGGTTCCGGCTTCGCCATCTTCAAAAACAAGGCAATGTTCGGGTGCTACACCTAATTTTTCGGCGGCAGCTAAAAATGGATCAGGGTAGGGTTTACCATGCGGGGTTTCGCCTGCACAAATTAATACTTCGGGTAGTTCGGCTATTCCAAGTACGCGCAAGGTTCTTTCCACGGCACTACGCTGGCTTCCGGAAACTACGCCGATTTTAACTTTACCCACATGTGCCTTTAAATGATTAACCACATAATCTATGGGTTGGGTTTGATCTATGTATTCTTCCAGGAAAAGCTCCTCTCTTTTATGAGCGAATTCCATCGGGTCAAATGTGCTGTTGTAACGTTTGTTTATTTCTTCAACTACTTTAACAACAGGCCAGCCTGCCAGCTCATCAACCAAAGCAGCATCTATTAAAACACCATTTTGTGCAGCTATATGTACGTAGGTTTTTTTGTGGGCACCCATATTATCGGCGAGGGTTCCATCGCAATCGTATAAAAATGCCTGGAAATCGCCTTCAGTAAGCAGGGTAAGCTTTTCGTATTTGGAATTATCAGTAGTATCTGCCATATAGGTGGCAAAAGTAATTATTTACAATAAAACGAATTGGTGTTGCTTAACTATTAGTCGAAAAATTAAAGCTGTTTACTAATATGGTTTTTAAAACGTCGGTAACGCTTTTACACTTATTGGTGGTAGTTTCTAATGAGTATAGTATTTCGCGGTATTTGATTAGTGTTATCGCGTCCTTCTCGTTTGCAAACAAGTCTGCAAGCGCACTATAATATATCTGGTCCGAATTATGCTCTAATTGTTTAATGTGCCGGCATGATTCTAATATTAAAGCGCCTTTTGCCGATGCGCTAAGCATGTTAACCGATTTTTTAATTTCTTTGCTCGCTTCCAATACAATGTCGGCAATTTCTATCATGGATGAAGTGAACTCTGTAATATTATATAAGTACATCCGTTCGCTTGCCTCGTGTATAAAATCGGCAACATCATCAATGGCTGATGCCAGGGTATGTATATCGGGGCGGTTTAATGGGGTAAATATTACCTTATCAAGCGCCAGGTATATTTTATGGGTAATGTCATCGCCAATACTTTCAAGACGATCTATTTGTTTAAAAATTACTTCCCGGTCATCGGCAGATTCACTGTTTACTGCATTTACCAGTAGGCCAGCCATTTCTACGGCGTTATCGGCAGCCTGATCGAACAGATTATAGAATTGTGCGCCATTTAAAAAGTAATCCTGGAAAAATCTTCCCATATGCCTGTTATTATTGAAACGCTAAAATAAAGGCGGGATATTAACTGGGTATTAACGCAGGATTATGCTATGTTAATTCTATATAAACAAATTTTAAAGAGATGTTTTAAAGTGTAAATAACTGATAAACAGCTGTTTATTTAATATGAAATTAATCAATAATTAATCAATTTATACTGAGAGTGTATAAATTTTGTCGGGTTAATATTTAAATAACATTACCAAATGTTAATGCATCCTTAATACTGAGGTAACCTTGGGGCCGCACCTTTGAAGAAAAAATTTAAACTCATTTCGTTATGAAAAAAACGTTTACGTATCTACTTAGTACGGCTGCATTAACAGGATTGTTGATGACCAGCTTTACTACAGAAGCCCAAACTACCTTTGCATCGGCAGAAACCATGCACAAGAAAACAGTTATTAAAACTGACTCAGCCGCTAACGCAAATATAACAACTACTAAAGTAGCCGCAAAGGACGAGCCTGTTGATACTGCATGGCACCCACAAAGAAGGTTATGGGGTTATGCATTTGGTGATGCATATTATGCTCAACATGCTCCTGCTTTAACTTCTACTCAAGGTAAAGAAAACAACTACTATCAAACACCATCAGGTAGAAATGCTTTCCAATTCCGTCGTTTATATTTAGGGTATGACTATGATATCAACAAAAAATTCAAAGCTGAAGTTTTGTTAGCATCTGAGCCTAACGAGAACACGCTTCCTTCAACTGCTACATCAGGTGTAGTTGCTGGTGATAACTTAGCTGATGGCAGAATGTCATTCTACATCAAAAACTTTAACTTACGTGTTAGAGAAGTTTGGTCAGGAACTGACTTCGTGGTTGGTGAAATGAGCACTCCTGGTTTCGCATTGAACGAAGGTGGTACTAATGCTCCAACTTCATTGTCAGAAGCAACCTGGGGATACCGTTCAATTGAAAAAACTATAACCGACTTCCACAAAAACAACTCTTATGATGTTGGTGTAGCTTTACAAGGTACTTTTGATCCAAAAACTAAAAACTATGGTTACGTTTTCATGATCGGTGATAACACTCAATCAAACTTAACTACTGTTTATAATAACAACAACGCGTTAAGCCCAACTAACCCTAACCCTAACACTGGTTTCTTTAAAATATTCTACGGTGACCTTTGGGGTAAATTCTTTAACAAGCACTTGTACTTAGATTTGTATGCGGATTACGCACAAACTTCATCAACTGTTGCTAATGCTGCTGTTACTTCTGGTTCAGTTGGCCCATTAGAGCACAATATGTACAAAGTTTTTGCAGCTTACACATTACCTACATTAACAATTGGTGCTGAGGCTTACACTCAAAAACTTGATAACGCGGTTATTAACACAACAACCAAAACTGCTGAGCAAGCAACTGTAAACGCAATCTCAGTTTGGGTACGTGGTTCAATCGTTAAAGACAAATGGGGTTACTTCGCACGTTATGATAACTATAACCCGGATACTAAGCTTAACGCTAACGATACTTACACTGCTACAGCTAACGGTTATAGCACATTTGATCCAACTACTAAAGAGAATTTCTACACAGCTGGTTTAGATTACACTCCTGCTAAGAACATCCACTTTATGCCGAACATCTGGTTAACCCAGTACTTAGACAAGTATGCTACAACACATGCTGGTTACGTACCTGATAACCACACTTTAGTGTACAGAATGACTTTCTTCTACACTTTCGGTAAATAATAACACAAACAAACAATAACAAAATACAGATCATGAAAGTAATTAAAAGTTTAAAAGTTGCGATTGTTGCGTTAGCAGCATCAGCGGCAACATTATCTGCTTCGGCACAGGATAATACCTTACTGGGCGCAGGTAGTACATTTGTTTACCCCCTGTTCTCAAAAATGTTCTCTCAATACACTGCATCTAAAGTAAACTACCAGTCAATTGGTTCTGGTGGCGGTATATTGCAATTAACAAACAAAACAGTTGATTTTGGTGATTCAGATGCTCCTTTAAATGCTGATCAAACAGCTAAAATGAGTGCCCCTGTTCTGCATATCCCAATGACTTCAGGCGCTGTTGTTGTAACTTACAACATCCCTGGTGTTAGCGCGGCTTTAAACCTTACCGGTAAAGATCTTGCTGATATTTACTTAGGTAAAATTACTACCTGGAATGCAGCTGAAATTAAAGCTACAAACAAAGGTGTTAACTTGCCTGAATTACCTATCGTGGTTATTCACCGTTCAGACGGTAGCGGTACATCATTTATCTTCACTGATTACTTAACTAAAGTAAATGCTGATTGGGCAAAAAGAGTAGGTAAAGCAAGTGCTGTTAACTGGCCGGCTGGTTTAGGTGGTAAAGGTAGCGAAGGTGTTGCTGGTTTAGTAAAGCAAACCCCTGGTGCTATTGGTTATGTTGAATTAGCTTATGCTAAACAAAACCACATGCCTATTTCAAACATCCAAAACAAAAGCGGCAAATTTATTGAGCCAACTATCGAAGCTACTACTTTAGCAAGCAACGTGGTTATCCCTGCGGATTCAAAAGTGTCTATCACTGATACTGATAACCCTAAAGGTTACCCAATTGCCAGCTTTACCTGGGCTTTAATTTACAAAGAGCAAAACTACGGTGGCCGTTCAAAAGCTCGTGCTACTGAGTTAGTGAAATTGTTATGGTGGAATATTCACCAGGGACAAGCTGATTGCGCTCCTTTAAACTATGCACCGCTTTCAAAATCGGCTGTTAAAGTTGCTGAGCAAATATTAAAATCAGCTACCTACGACGGTAAAGCAATATTATAATCAGACCCAAGAATCAAGGGTCAAGAATCAAGATAAAAAAGTCTTGACTCTTGATTCTAAAATCTTGAATCTCTTAAATAAACTACCAGTTCCCGGATTTACGTGAACTGGTAGTTGTATGTAAAAGAAAACCAACATTTTGTGGAAAATAAAAGATTAAAACTATCTAACGGCCAGCTTAAATGGGAAACCATATTTAGGCGAATACTTATAGCAATGAGTATTTTGCTAGTAGTAATCATATTAGGTGTATTGGCAACCCTTATATTGGAATCCTTACCGACAATTAAAACATTAGGCATAGGATTTTTATGGGGTAAGGTATGGGATCCGGTAAGTAATATTTATGGCGCTTATCCATTTTTGGTAGGAACCTTGCTTACCTCGTTTATCGCGTTAATTATTTCGGTGCCATTTTCTTATGCTATCGCGATTTACCTTGGGGAATATAATCCAAAAGGCTGGTTGTCTGATCTGCTTAAAAATGCTATCGAACTGATCGCGGCAGTGCCATCAATTATTTATGGTTTCTGGGGGTTGTTTGTATTAGTCCCGATTATCCGCACATTCGAAATGAAAATAGGCGTGGCCCCTTACGGCATTGGTGTTCTTACCTCGTCGCTTATTTTGGCGGTGATGATCATCCCTTACGCGGCATCATTAGGTATAACGTTGATCCGCATGGTGCCATCACCATTAAAAGAGGCTGCTTATGGTTTAGGCGCAACACGCTTTGAGGTTATCCGCAAAGTAATTATGCCTTATACGCGGTCAGGATTATTTGCAGGGGTATTACTTTCATTAGGCAGGGCTTTGGGTGAAACCATGGCAGTTACAATGCTGATTGGTAATACCAGCGCGGTTGCTGATAGCATAAAGAATGCGATCTTTGGCCCGGGTAACACCATGGCCAGCGTTATAGCGAATGAATTTACTGAAGCTGACCATACGCAATATTTATCTGCATTGATAGAACTTGGTTTGGTGTTATTCTTTGTAACAGTAGTAATTAACCTGATTGGTAAACGAATCATCACCCGGTTCACAAACGAATAATCTGATATGGAATTAAATATAAGATTAAGAAATACCAAGAGCGCGATTTTCAAAGGGATCATCGTATTTTTCGCTTTTTTAATTACTGTGCCACTTATAATTGTATTAGGTTATATCATCAAGCAAGGGATATTCCAGGTAAACTGGCACTTTTTAACTAACGTACCTGCACCGGTAGGTGAAACAGGTGGTGGTATAATAAATGCACTGGTGGGTAGTTTTATTATGGTTATGGTAGCTGCTGTAGTCGCTATTCCTGTTGGGATGGCAGCCGGGATCTATCTAAGTGAAAACCCTCGAACCAAGCTGGCTTATTATAGTGGTTTGTGCGTGGATATTTTGCAGGGTGTACCATCAATAGTAGTAGGTATAGTTGTTTACTTCTGGATTGTTAAACCGTTGGGTACATTCTCCGCAATGTCAGGTAGTGCTGCATTGGCGATAATGATGTTACCGATAGTGATCAGGTCGACAGAGCAAACGCTTAAAATGCTGCCTGCTTCACTAAAAGAAGCCGCGCTTTCATTAGGTGTACCGTATCACAGGGTAATTTTAAAAGTTGTTGTTCCTTGCGGGTTCGCGGGTATCTTATCAGGTATCATGCTATCAATAGCGCGTGTTATTGGTGAAACCGCGCCATTATTGTTTACCGCTTTTGGTAACCCATATTTATCGTATTCGCTTACCAAACCAATGGAAAGCTTACCCCACCTGATATTTACCTATGCTACGAGTCCGTACGATGACTGGCATAATTTAGCCTGGGGTGCATCATTTATATTATTAATGTTTGTTTTAGTATTAAACATATTCACAAAAGTGTTAACAAGAAAATGGAAAGTACAATTGTAAAAGCTGAAAATTATAACTCTTATTTTGGTGATAACCATGTTGTAAAAGATGTAAATATCAGCATAAACAAAAATGAGGTTATCGCGGTAATGGGCCCTTCGGGTTGCGGTAAAACAACGTTTTTACGTGGCATTAACCGGATGCACGAACTTATCCCTAACGCGACATCAAAAGGTAAGATCTTGCTTGATGGTGAAAATGTTTACGATATGAACGCTATTTATGTACGCTCGAAAATTGGTATGGTGTTTCAACGCCCTAACCCTTTTCCGAACCTGAGCATATATGAAAATGTTGTAGCCGGATACCTGCTTAATGGAATTAAAATATCAAAAGCTGATAAGGATGTGATCGTTGAAAAATCATTAACCAGCGCGGCTTTATGGAAAGAAGTTAAGGATTCGTTGCATAAAAAAGGAACGTTTTTATCAGGAGGACAGCAACAGCGTTTGTGCATTGCACGTGCTATTGCTATGCAACCTGAATTGATTTTATTTGATGAGCCAACTTCCGCACTCGACCCTATATCTACATCAAGTGTTGAAGCGTTGTTTCATGAATTGAAAGCTAATTATACATTGATTATCGTAACACACAATATGCAGCAGGCTGCACGTGTAAGTGATAGAACAGCGTTCTTTTACATGGGCGAGTTGGTAGAGTTTGATGATACCAAACAAATGTTCACCAACCCGGCTGATCAACGTACACAAAATTATATAACAGGAAGGTTTAGTTAGTGATAGAGATTAGAGGTTAATGATTAGAGATGAGTTAAGATCGATAATCACTTTTGACTTTTAACTTTTTAATTTTAAATTATATGACACCATTAGAAATCGAAATAACTGCGCTAAAAAAGGAACTTATCAGTATGTGGATATTGGTACAGTCGCAATTAAACAAAGCTAAGGATGCTATGATCCAGTTTGACAAGGATCTGGCCCGAGAAGTTTTGATCAAGGAAAAAAGAGTAAACTCTTTTGAGTTAAAGATTGACAGAGATTGCGAAAATATATTCGCGCTGCATTGCCCGGTAGCTATCGACTTAAGGTTTTTATTGGCTGCATTAAAGATCAACACCAACTTAGAGCGTATTGGCGATATAGCTGCAAGTATAGCGAAGTATGTAGTTGATTCATCGGTTAATTTTGATCAGGCGGCTATGGAAAGTACTTCAATGATACGCATGTATGAGGAAGCTGTGAATATATTGATTGACACACGTACCGCTTTTGAAAAAGAAGACACCGTATTAGCCCGCAGCATATTTAAACGTGACGATGTATTGGACGATATTAATGATGCCGCCGCGGTTACTGTTGCCGAAGTTATAAAAGCTAATATTGAAAGTTTACCTGAGGCGCTTTACATTTTATCTATTATTCGTAAACTGGAAAGGATAGGTGATCAATCAAAAAACATTGCAGAAGAAATTATTTTTTATGTTGAGGCCAAGATCCTTAAACATTACGAAAGCAGCCGTGAAGGTTTGTCCGACGAAGAGCAACAATAGGTTAGTTGAATTAAGTTTGATTTGATTTTTAAAGGGCAGGTTTTTTACCTGCCTTTTTTTGTTGGTTTAATTTGATGGATAAAATCGCCTCTTCAACCAAAAAGCTACATTCACCAACGCTATTAATGCAGGTACTTCAACCAACGGCCCAATCACCCCAACAAATGCCTGCCCGCTATTGATGCCGAATACACCTATCGCGACAGCGATCGCTAATTCAAAGTTATTACCTGCCGCTGTAAAAGATATAGCGGCATTTTGTGAATAGTCTGCGCCAAGATATCTGCCTAAAAAGAAACTGGCCACAAACATAATGGCAAAATAAATAACCAAGGGCAAGGCAATACGCAATACATCAAAAGGAATATCAACTATCAGTTTACCTTTAAGGCTAAACATTACAATGATGGTAAACAATAATGCAACCAAAGTGATAGGCGAAATAAAAAGAATAAATTTCTGCTGATACCAATCTTTCCCTTTTGCTTTTATCAACAGGTATCGGCTGCTAAATCCTGCAACAAATGGGATTCCCAAATATATGGCTACAGATTTTGCAATTGCACCAATGGTAACATTGATCTCGGAGCCTTTGAACCCGAAAAGCGGTAGCAGAATGGTAATAAACAGCCAGGCATACACGCTGTAAAGCAATACCTGGAAAATGCTGTTGATGGCTCCCAGGCCTGCGGCGTATTCGCGGTTGCCATCGGCAAGTTCGTTCCATACCAATACCATGGCTATACAGCGGGCGATACCTATGAGGATAAGCCCGATCATATACTGCGGATAGTTATGCAGGAATATTATCGCCAAAGCAAACATCAGTATTGGCCCGATTACCCAATTAAGCAAGAGGGATGCACCTAATATTTTGGTATTGCTGAACACCTTACCAATGGTTTCGTAATTCACTTTCGCCAATGGTGGATATAGCATTAATATTAAACCGATGGCTAATGGAATATTGGTAGTTCCGCTGGAGTACGAATTTATGAATGCTGGTGCCGATGGGATAAAATACCCCAAGGCAATACCTATGCCCATTGCTATAAAAATCCATAGCGTTAGATAACTATCTAAAAAAGATAATTTTTTCCGTTGGGTTGGGTTACAGTTGTTTGCGCTCATGCGGGTAATGATAGATGTTCGTTTATGAAACTTTCTGAATATGCTTTTATCATATCCCGTACTCGTCTAAATTCATTTATAACCTCTGTTACATCGCCGGTAGCTTTTGCCGGGTCAGGGAAATTTTGATGAAAACGTTGTGCATTGGTCGGGAAGTAAGGACAGTTTTCTTTCGCGTTATCACAAACAGTTATCACAAAGTCGAAAGGAATATCCATGTATTCATCAATATTATTGGAAGTATGTTTGTATATATCTATGCCATCCTCGGCCATAACTTGTATCGCCTTGGGGTTAACGCCATGGGTTTCTATCCCGGCACTGTAAATGTTTGCTTTGTTATTTGCAAAGTGCCTTAAATAACCTTCGGCTATTTGGCTGCGGCAACTGTTGCCGGTACATAGTACTAATATATTTTTCATGTGTGTGTTAATTAGCAGCATCCTGATCCCGGCGTGCAGCTATTTGCCCCTGCCAGGTTTTTTAATTCTACTTTAGGTTTTTCGGTGCCACAGCTATCGCCACGGTTAATGGCTTTACATTGTACAGCATCCGGGCGCAGATCAATAATTAAATCCTCGCCATCTATCTTAATTTCATTCGGAAACATTTGGCGGGTATCAAAATCGGAGTTCCCAAATTCAATTTTCACTATGCCATCCGGCGCTAACTTTAACTTTTGTTCTACAACGTCAATAATTGTCAAAGCCTTTTTAGCTTTCATCGGTTTAAGCTGATGCTGGCCAATTGGCTCCCATAATTGAACAATTATTTCTGTCCAACTGCTCATTACTCCACCGCAATCAACTGATGTGATAGGCGCTTGTTTAATTTCGGTGATGTGATAAGATGCATCAACCAGTTTAATCTCCGCATACTTAAATTGCAGATTCAATTCAGGATTTTGTATTAATGTATCCTTAAATGTTTTCCAGTTTATAATTTGAGTTGTGTTCATCATTTTTTTATTAATTGTAATATTACGATAGAATAAATCAAATTTTTTTAACAGCAGGTTTTGGGATTTTTATATGCTCCAAAGAAATTACCCAATTCTTTATTCAGCATTGCCCATGCTGCCGGTTCAATACAATAACAAACACTAACACCCTCGATAGAGCCTTGTATTAAGCCAGCGTTTTTAAGTTCTTTTAAATGTTGTGATATTGTTGCTTGTGCCAACCCTAATTCTTCAACTAAATCGCCGCAAATACAGGCGTTGGCATTTATAATTTGTTGCAGAATGGCAATACGTGCAGGGTGTGCCATGGCTTTAAGCATTATCGCCAGTTTGTTTTGTTCGTCGGTAAATATTTCAGTTTTAGTTGTTCCCATATTTATATCGCAATATTACGATTGATTATTGATATTTCCAATAATTAGAGGGTGTTTTTACAGATGTTTGAAAGTGGTAAAATTGTTTTTTGCTAACGAACAGTTTTGTATTTTTATATCAAACAATTAATTATGATACTTCAATCTGCTATTAGCCAAGTTATCGAAACACAAAAAGCAAACCTGGCTCAAAAGGATCCGGGACTGAAAAGAGA